>VFQR01000087.1_pt1 | contig 228444 bp, 205 predicted proteins | sample 3512321 | NCBI WGS metagenome assembly VFQR01 (sample SAMN10412374, study PRJNA504923) | tailings metagenome | isolation source: Relicate 3 Philex TSF1 revegetated site | place: Philippines: Tuba, Benguet | collected 2017-08-29 | reverse complement strand
GATAGGCATTCATCAGAAACCCGATCGTGCCACAGTTCATGCCATAGACCGGCAGCGCCATCGCCTGCGTCTCATGCAGCGTCTGCAACATGAAGCCGTCACCCCCAAGGGCGACCACAACATCTGCCCCTTCCAGCGGCACCTGCCCATAGCGCGCCGTCAGCACCCGCAGCGCCTCCACCGCCGCCGCCGCGGGCGAGGCCATGAAGGCTATCCGTCGAAAATCCATTGGGAATCTCCCTGTCCCGCCTGGCCTGCGCCGCACCATCCTTGCGGGCGCGGAACCGCAAACTCAACCCCGCTCAAGGGCCCGCCACCGGCTTTCCCATCGGAACCCGCCGTTCCGATACGCACAATTATTTCGCAGCGGCCCCGATTGGAGTCGTTTTCCTGCCTTCCCGCACGGTCCCCGTTGCGCTATCTGCAACCCAAGCCCGCACAATCCGCCATGAGGAGAGCCCATGAACGCCCCCCACCGCGACACCGGATTCTTTACCGAACCCCTCGCCACCCGCGATGCCGAACTGTTCGGCGCGATCACCCAGGAGCTTGGCCGCCAGCGGCACGAGATTGAACTGATCGCGTCCGAAAACATCGTCTCCCGCGCCGTGATGGAGGCGCAGGGGTCGGTCATGACCAACAAATATGCCGAGGGCTACCCCGGCAAGCGCTACTATGGCGGCTGCCAATATGTTGATATCGCGGAAAATCTCGCCATCGAACGCGCCTGCAAGCTGTTCGGTTGCGGCTTTGCCAATGTGCAGCCCAACTCCGGCAGCCAGGCCAATCAGGGCGTGTTCCAGGCGCTGATCCAGCCCGGCGACACCATCCTCGGCATGTCGCTCGATGCCGGTGGCCACCTCACCCATGGCGCCGCGCCGAACCAGTCGGGCAAGTGGTTCAAGGCCGTGCAATACGGCGTGCGCAAGCAGGACCTCGAACTGAACTACGATCAGGTCGCCGAACTGGCGGCAGAGCATAAGCCCAAGCTGATCATCGCCGGCGGCTCCGCCATCCCGCGTGTGATCGACTTCGCCCGGATGCGCGAGATTGCCGACAGCGTCGGGGCCTATCTGCTCGTGGACATGGCCCATTTCGCCGGCCTCGTGGCGGCTGGCCTCTACCCCTCGCCCTTCCCCCATGCCCATGTCGCCACCACCACCACGCACAAAACCCTGCGCGGGCCCCGTGGCGGCATGATCCTGACCGATGATGAAACCATCGCGAAAAAGGTCAATTCCGCCATCTTCCCGGGCATCCAGGGCGGCCCCCTGATGCATGTCATCGCCGCCAAGGCCGTCGCCTTCGGCGAGGCGCTGCAACCCGGCTTTGTCACCTACCAGAAGCAGGTCATCGCCAATGCCAAGGCGCTGGCGGATGAGCTGATGAAGGGTGGCCTCGACATCGTCACCGGCGGCACCGACACCCACCTGATGCTGGTGGACCTGCGCCCCAAGGGCGTGAAGGGCAACGCCACCGAAAAGGCCCTTGGCCGCGCCCATATCACCTGCAACAAGAACGGCATCCCGTTTGACACCGAAAAGCCCACCATCACCTCCGGCGTCCGCCTCGGCACCCCCGCAGGCACGACGCGCGGCTTCGGTGAGGCCGAATTCCGCCAGATCGGCCGCTGGATCACCGAGGTGGTCGATGGCCTTGCCGCGAACGGCGAAGACGGCAATGCCGCCGTCGAGGCCAAGGTGAAGGCCGAGGTCGAGGCGCTCTGCCAGCAGTTCCCGATCTATCCGGGTCTCTGATCGCACTGAAAATGAACAAGGCGCGTCCCCCTTCGGGGCGCGCCTTTCTTGTTGTGTTAACTTCCAGTTAACGATGCGGAAATCTTCGCCCACAAAGCCCCTACGCAGGGGCTTCGTCCGCAACTACCTGCAAAATATATGAAATCCGGAAAAGCGCCCGCTGCCGTCTCAGATCACCCCGGCAAAGGCCAGCCCGATATAGATCACCAACCCCGACAGCACCGCCGTCACCCCGCTTTGCAGCGCGCTGCGCATCGGCGGCAGGCCCGGCTCCATCGCCTGCAGATGGCGCAGGCAGGTGCGGTAATCGTCATCAAAGCTGTATTCGTCGATCTCCGTCACCTCGCCCAGCTTCGCCTTGCGCTCGGCCATGGCGATCCGCCACGCCGCCGTCCGCGCCACTGCGGACAGCCTCCGCCCTGCCCGGCCAAGCCGCGCCTCCAGCGAGGCCCCCTTGACGCCAAGCCGTTCCTCCAGCAACTCCGAGATGCGGCTGGCCTTCTGCAAGATGATGATGGCGATGGCGGACATTTTCACAACCCTTAACGGATTGTGGCAGGATAGCGGCAAGACTGAGGCGGAAAAAGCAGCCAACCGGAAACGACCGGATGCAGAACGGGAAACAATGCTGAACCTGATCCACCACCCTGCCAGCCAGCCCGCCACGCAGCCCTCCATTGTCATTGCACATGGCCTGTTCGGATCAGGCCGCAACTGGGGCGTCATCGCTCGCCGTCTGGCCGATAGCCGCGATGTCTATGCCGTGGACATGCGCAACCATGGCGAAAGCTTCCGCGCACCGTCCCACAGCTATCCAGACCTCGCCGCCGATCTGGGCGAAGTGATCCGCCATATCGGCCCGCCCGTCGATCTGCTGGGCCATTCCATGGGCGGCAAGGCCGCAATGCAGCTTGCCCTCACCCAAGGCGACCTGATCCGCCGCCTGATCGTGGCCGACATCGCCCCCGTCGCCTATACCCATGACCAGAACCGCAATGTCGATGCCATGCGCGGGCTCGACCTGACACGCATCAGCACCCGGGCCGATGCCGATGCCCAGCTTGCCCAGCGGATCGACGACCCCGCCCTGCGCGCCTTCTTCCTGCAATCGCTGGATTTCCGCGCGCCCGAGGGCCCACGCTGGCGGCTCAACCTCGATGTGCTGGAAGCCGAGATGCCCAGGATCGTGGGTTGGCCCGGCACCGAAGGCCGGTTCGACCGCCCCGCCCTCTTCCTGACGGGCGCCAACAGCAGCTATGTCCGCCCCGAAAATCGCGACACGATCCGCACCCTGTTCCCCGCCGCGCGCTTTGCCCGCATCCCCGATGCGGGGCACTGGCTGCACGCCGAAAAGCCGCGGGAATTCGAGGAAACGGTGCGCGTCTTTCTTGAAACCCCGACCCGCACCTGATCCTTCACCCCGGGCGACGCATCCGGTTCAACAGGCCGTCCTTGCGGATGAAATGGTGCCAAAGCGCGGCGCCGACATGCGCCAGAATCATCAATATGAACAGGGGCTTGCCCAGTTCATGCAAATCCGCCAGATCCTCCGAGGCACCGAACCACGCAAGCAATCCCACCACCGGCACCCCGATCATCAGCGCATAAAGCGCCAGATGCCCCAGATGCCCCGCCAGTTTCACCGCCCCGCTTACCCCGGCAGGCGCATCCGGCACGCCGCGGGAAAGGCGCAGCGCAATCCGCCACAGGGCAAAGGCCAGAACAGCCACACCCACCCCGATATGGGCGCTGGCCCCCGCATCATAGACCGGCGTCCCGCCATCCTCGATCGCGCGCCATGCCGCCTTGATCCAGTCCTCGAATACAAGGTTCACCGCGATCAGGCCGGCCACGATCCAGTGCAGGCCGATCTGGGTGGCCGAATATCCCTTGGGTGCCATGTCATCATCCTTTCTGACGCATCCATCCGCCTGCCATCGGGCCACCGCAAGGGCCGCGCCGTCAAGCGGCGTCGCGGCGCAAACCGCCGCTCTGCAACCTGGGTGATACGTCGGAAAGCCCCTCCGCCGTCGCGGCGCGTCAGAAGAATATGTCGTCCAGGTCCTCTTCCTGCGCCGGGGCATCCGCCACGACAGCGGCAGCCGCCACCGCGGGCGCCACTTGGGCGGGGGTCGCTCCCGCCGCCCGCGCCGCCAGCCCTGCCCCCGTCACGCGATCAAGGATGTCGCGCTCGGCCTGCATCGTGCAGCGTGCGCGCAGCCGCGCCAGCACCGCCGTCGCGGCATCCTCGGGATCGAAAGGCAGGTCGGGATCGGCCAGCATCAGCCGCCGCAAACCGAGCGAAACCGTCAACCCTGCCACATCGCCCAGAGCGCGCCGGAACTCGCCCAGCCGTGCCGCCGCCTGGCCCAGGCTTGCGGGCAACGCGCGCCCCGCAGCATCGAAGCCCCGCGCGGTTTCCGCCACCACCGCGCCGATCCGCCCCATCGCGGCATTCAGCGCCTCGGCATCGCCGATGAACCCCGACAGCGCCTGTTCCAGCCGGTCCACGCCCGCCTGCCCAGCCGCATGGGTGTGGCTGCGGGTTTCGGCCAGATTGCCCTGCAACCGCTGCACGATGGCATCGCTTTCATCCGTCAGCGTCCGCAGCCATTGCGCCAGTTCCCGCAGCGACCGCCCCTCTTCGCCCAGCTTGGCGCAGATCAAGACCGCGTTCAGCCCCGAAAGCCGCACCTGCTGCGCGATCTGCCGGATCGTCGCCTCATGCCGCAGGATCAGGTCCAGCCGCCCACCCAGCGCATCGGCCCGCCCCCGCATCCCCACCAGATGCCGCCGCACCCGGGCAAGGCTGGCCTCCAACCCATCCGCATCGCCTTCGGCCCGGCCCGCACCATCGCCGCCCGCCTGCGCGAAATAGAACTCCCGCGCCGTCTGCATCGCCTGCACTGCCCGGACGCGCACCTCCTCCAATGCCGACACGGAAATCCCGATCTCGGAATCCGCCTCCTCTCGGGCCGCCAGGGCCAGCGCGCGTGCCAGATCGACCAGAACCGCCTCCAACGCGGGGTCCAAGGGCGGTGTCGCCGCCTCCAGCACCTCCTCCACCCGCTCCAGCCGCTGCCGCGTGGAATCGCCTGTCTGCAAGGCCGTCACCAGCCGCGACACTTCGGAAAAGATCGCCTTCATCCGCACGGCCAATTCGCCGCTCATCCGCGTCATTTCGGCCCGGCCATCCTGCACCCGCTGCGCGATGGCGGCAAAGCGGCTCAGCGCCGGCAGCACCCGCTGCAACAATTCGTGCCGCAGATCCTGAAGCGAGGCCTCCATCGCCCCCATGTCCTGCCCGATCCCGCCCATCGCCTCCTTCACCTCCTGAAGGATGCCCTCGGCTTCGGACGCCATGACCGCGAGGCGCTCGATAAAGGAATTCACCTGCGGGCGCGGCGGCACCAGCCCGTTGCCCTGAATGCGCGCATTGATCGACACGTTGGAGATGGTCCGGACCACGCGGTCCAGTTCCCCCACCTCGACCCGCACCTGCCGCACGGCCCCGCGCAGGGCATCGCTATGCCGCGCGAAGCCGTCGAATTCGGCGCGGATCACCTCCATGTTGCCGAAGGTCTGCGCGATCAGCCGCGCCAGTTCCGCCCCCGCCTCGTCGCCCAGGGCATGGTCCAGGCGGGCGAATTGCGCCTCGGTCGCGCGCAGCGTGTCGATGCCCTGCGCCAGACTGTCGCCTGCGGCAACAAAGCTTTCCTCCGTGATCCGCAGCACGCGGGCCAGCGGTCCCTTTCCTGCTACGCCAGCGGTCATCCTGCCTGCACTCCTGCCCTGTGGCGGCGGGCAAAGCCCATGATCGCCGCCGCCATCCTGTCCAGCGCCAGCGACTGCATGGCGCTGCCCATCCGCACCGCCTCTCGCGGCATGCCATAGACCACGCAGGACGCCTCGTCCTGCGCCACGGTCAGCGCGCCCGCCGCCTTCATCTCGCCCAGACAGCGCGCGCCGTCATCGCCCATGCCCGTCAGCACGATGCCCATGGCATTGGCCCCCGCCACTGATGCGGCAGACCGGAACAGCACATCCACCGACGGCCGGTGACGGCTGATCGCAGGCCCCGCCGCCACCGTCACGCGATACCCTGAAGGCAGGCGGCGCAGCATCATGTGCTGATCCCCCGGCGCGATCAGCACCTCGCCCTGCGTCACGGTCGCCCCATCCACCGCCTCGCGCACCCGCACCTGGCACAGGCTGTCCAGCCGCTTGGCAAAGGCGGCGGTAAAGCCTGCGGGCATGTGCTGCACGATGCAGATGGCCGGTGCATCCGACGGCAGCGCCGTCAGGATGGCGCGCAGCGCCTCGGTCCCCCCGGTGGAGGAACCGATGCAGACGATGGGTTCGGTCAGCGGCACAGGCCGCGCCGGATTGGGCGGCGGCAGCATCTCGTCGGGCGAAAGCTTTGGCCCCGGCGCCTTGGCCGCAGGCCCCCCGGCCAGCGCCGCCCGCGCCCCCCGCGTCTGGCTGGCCGCACGCAGCGCGTCGCATATCCGCAGTCCCGCCTCGGCCCGGGCCTGCGCATCGCCCGCCTGCGGCTTCAGGATCACCTCCACCGCGCCCGCCTCCAGCGCCGCCACGCTCTGCTCCGACCCCCGCGCCGTCAGCCCGGAACAGACCACCACGGGAATGGGGCGCTGCGACATGATCTTCTTCAGGAAGGTCAGCCCGTCCATCCCCGGCATTTCCAGATCCAGAAGGATCACATCCGGCAGATCGGCCCGCATCATCCGGGCTGCGGCAAAGGCATCGGGGGCCGCCCCGCAGACCCGCAGCGCGGGGTCGCTGTCCACGATCGACCGCAGCATCGCCCGGGCCGAAGTTGAATCGTCGATGATCAGAACCCTGACCGGCTCCGCTGCCGCACTCATCACGCGCCCCCTTTCTGAAAGATCGTCGGCCGCACCTGCCGCAGGCCCGCATGGCGCACGACCATGCTTTCGGCATGACCCACCATCAGATAGCCCCCCGGCGCCAGATGCCCGGCCAGGCGGTCCACCACCTGTTCCTTGTCCGCCGCATCGAAATAGATCAGCACATTGCGCAGCAGGATCACATCCACATCCCGATCCACCGGATAGGTGCTGTCCATCAGGTTCAGATGCCGGAACTTCACCCGCGCCCGCAATTCGGGCACCACGCGCGATTTGCCCGCCATGCTGGCATCGCCCGACCGCAGGAAATACCGCGCCACCAGATCGCGCGGCACGGTCGTCAACTGCTCATTGGCATAGACCGCCGCCGTCGCCCGCTCCAGCATCCGCTGGCTGATGTCGGTGCCCAGGATCGCATAATCGAAATCCCGCCCCCGTCGCCGCGCCTCTTGCAGCACCATCGCCGCGGTAAAGGCCTCCGCCCCCTCGGATGACGCCGCCGACCACAGCTTGAACCGCCGCCGCACGCCCGCGGCGGCGCCGCGCGCCAGCCGCTCGGGCAGGATCGTCTCGACCAGATAGTCGAAATGCTCCGCCTCGCGGAAGAAGCTGGTGGTATTCGTGGTGATCAGGTCGATCACCTGCCGCAATTCATCTGCGGGCAGCGCACCGCCCAGCAGCTTTTCCAGATAGGCCTCGGTATCGGGCAGCCCTGCGGCGATCACCCGCCGCCGCAGCCGCTGGTCGATCATCAGCACCTTGCTCGGCGGCAGGCTGATGCCGGTCAGCGACCGGATCAGATCCCGGAACCGGTCGCTGTTGGTGGGATGGCCTGCCATCTGCATGGTCTGCACTCAGGCCACCGCGTCCATGGCCACCGCATCCAGCACCTGCGCCCCCAGATCGACACGGTGGAACAACCGATCCAGATCCAGCACGCTCACCACCGCGCCCCGGCATCGCCCGATCCCCGCCACCGCACTGCCCGACCAACCCAGAAGATCGGCCTCGCTCAGGGGTTTCACCTCGGCCTCGTCCAGCCGCGTCACCTCGATCACCCGGTCGGTCTTGATCCCGATGACCGCCCGGCCCTCGCCCTGCGCCAGCCACACCACCAGGATCCGGCTTTGCGCCGTATCCTCGGTATCGGGCCAGCCCAGCAGGCGGCGCAGGTCCACCACGGGGATGTTCTGCCCCCTCAGGTCGATGATCCCCAGCAGATAGGCCGGCGCATTGGGCATCGCCGCCACCGGGCGCAGGTCAAGGATTTCCTGCACCCGGCTGACCGGCACCGCATAGAGCGCCTGATCCGCGTTGAAAGTGACAACATCCGCGCTCTCGGTCATGACACCCTCCTCAGGCCGCGTCGCGGCGCTTGAAATGCTGGTCCAGGTCGTCGCCCGCGTCGCCCAGGTCGAAGTCGAACCCGCCATCGCCGCGCGACGCCGCCGCCTTGACCCGCGCCACCGGCTTTGCCACCGGCGCGGATGCCCGCACCTCGGCCTCTGCCGCCACGCTGCCATCCACCTTGAAGAAGGCAATCGCATCCGACAGGGCATCCGCCTGGCTGGCCAGTTCCGTGGCGCTGGCCGACAACTGCTCGGAGGCAGCCGTGTTTTCCTGCGTGACCTTGTCCAGCTGCTGGATCGACAGGCTGATCTGTGTCGAACCGGTCGCCAGTTCGCGCGACGCGACCGAGATTTCCGTGACCAGCGCCGAGGTCTTTTCGATATCCGGCACCAGACCCTGCAACATCTCGCCCGCGCTCGCCGCCGTGCGCACCGTAGCCGCCGACAGCGAAGAGATTTCCGCCGCCGCCGTCTGGCTGCGCTCGGCCAGCTTGCGCACTTCCGCCGCCACCACCGCGAAGCCGCGGCCATGCTCGCCCGCCCGCGCAGCTTCCACCGCCGCGTTCAGCGCCAGAAGGTCGGTCTGCCGCGCGATTTCCTGCACGATCATGATGCGCTCGGCGATGGTCTGCATCGCTTCCACCGCCTCGGCCACCGCCTTGCCGCTGGCGCGGGCATCGTCGGCCGATTTCTGGGCGATCTTCTCGGTCAGCGTGGCGTTCTCCGCGCTCTGCTTGATATTCGCGGTCATCTGCTCCACCGCGGCCGAGCTTTCCTCGGTCGCCGAAGCCTGCTCCGTCGCGCCCTGGCTCAGCTCTTCCGAGGTGGACGCCATCTGCGTGGATCCCGACGCCACGTTGCGCACCGCGCTGGTGACATTCTCCACCACCTCGCGCAGCCTCTCGACCATCACGCCCTGGGCTTTCAGCAAGTCGGCAATCTCGTCATTGCCGCTCACTTCGGGCGCCTTGCGCAGATCGCCCTCGGCAATCGCCGCCGCCATCGCCACCGATTTCTTCAAGCCCCGCGACAGACCCGTCAGCGTCCAGCCCGCCAGCAACAGCGCCAGAACCGCCGATACGCCGAACAGGGCGATCATCGTCGTCCGGGCAGAAGCGTATTCCGCAATCGTTGCCGCTTCGCTTTCGGCCACCACGGCCTGCACCATGGCCTCCACCTCTTCCAGCACGCTCACGATCTCATTCCCGATCGCCGCCAGTTCCAGGTGATACAGCGTGTTCGCCGTATCGCCGTCGCCCGCGAATTCGGCCTCCTTGATGCGCTCCATCAGCGCCTCGCCGTCGTCATGCAGCACGCCGAAGCGGTCCAGCAACTGCTGCATCGCCGGATCTGTCGCCTGCGCGGCCAGCTCATCCTCCAGCGTATGAATCTGCTCGGCCTTCTCGGCCAGCAGCCCCTCCAGACGCGGGATATGCGTCTCGGGCGCATCCGGCAGCCCGATCAGGATTTCCGACAGCGTCAGCCGCTCTTCCTTCGTCTTGGTGGTCAGTTCCTGCAACTTCATCAGCCGCGGGATGTCGCGGTCCACGGTCGTGTGATAGCTGTCGTTCGCATTGCCCAGATACATGACCGCCAGCCCCGTCGATGCGCCCCAAAGCGCGAATACAAGGCCAAAGGTCGCCACGAGTTTCGTCTTGATCGTCAGTCTCATGTGAAGCTCCTTCAGAGCGGAACGGCCTGCGGCCGGTTGGCAAGGTTGGAAAAGATCTGTCCAAGGTCGGGCAGCAGCACAAAGCCGTCCGCCCCCCGAAACAGACCGCTCAGGAATTCGGGCGGCCAGGCGATGGCCGCAGCCGGAACCGGCTCGATGGCCTGCGTCTCGATCGTCGTCACCTCATGCACCGCATCGGCCGCCACGGCGACGGTCGCCGCCTCGCCCGCGATCTCGACCTCCAGCACAAGGAACCGGCGGCGGGCATCCTGCCCCACCTCCGGGATTGCCAGCGCCTGCCCCAGATCGGCCAGCGGCACGACGGACCCGCGCACATTCACCACCCCCGGCACCTGCGGCGGCGCCCCCGGCACCCGCGTCACCGGCAGGGGATCAAGGATTTCGCGCAGATGCCGCGCCGGGATGGCCAGCGTCTGCCGCCCCAGGGTCAGCGTCACCACGGTCTGCGTCGGTTCGGATTTCAACTTGCTCAGGCTCATGCCGCAATCTCCCGCATACGGTCGGGCATCTCGCCCGATACCCGGCCCATCCCCACCAGATGCGCCACATCCAGGATCAGCGCGACCGACCCATCCCCCAGGATCGTCGCACCCGACACCGCCCGCACATCGGCATGCAGCTTCGACATCTGCTTGATCACGGTCTGGTTGGTGCCGACGATCCGGTCCACCACGATGCCCACCCGCGTTTCGCCGGACTGGACGATCACCACATTCTGCGCCGCCCCCGGATCACCCGCGCAATCGAACAGCCGCCGCAGCCGCAGGAAGGGCACAAAGCGCCCGCGTATATCCAGAAACTCGGCCGCACCCTCGGCCACCGTCTTTTCGCGCGGCAGTTCGACGATCTCCTGCACGCTGGCCATGGGCAGCGTGTAGCGTTCGCCCGCCACCTCGATCAGCAGGCCCTCGATGATGGCCAGCGTCAGCGGCAGGCGCAGCGTCACGGTCGTGCCGCGCCCGGGCTTTGACTCCACCTCGATGCTGCCGCGCAGACTGTCGATGGTGCGGCGCACCACATCCATGCCCACGCCGCGCCCCGAAAGTTCCGTCACCTGATCCGATGTCGAGAATCCGGGTTCGAAGATCAGCGCGAATGTCTGCGCATCGCTCAGGACGGCATCCGCCGCGATCAACCCCTTCGCCACCGCCTTGGCCCGGACCTTCGCGGCATCAATCCCGCGCCCGTCATCGCTCAGCCGGATCAGAACCTCTGCCCCCGCATGCAGCGCCGACAGTTCGATCAGCCCCTCACGCGGCTTGTCCGTCGCGGCGCGTTCGTCCTGCGTCTCCATTCCGTGGTCGATGGAATTGCGCAGGATATGCACCAAGGGATCGGCCAGCTTCTCGATCACCGTCTTGTCGAGTTCCGTGTCCTCGCCGATGACAGAGAACGTCACCGGCTTGCCCAGCTTGTCCGACAGGTCCATCACCAGCCGCCGGAACCGCCCCACCAGCGACCGCATCGGCACCATCCGCATCGTCATCGTCGCATCGCGCAGGCCACCGGCCAGCCGGGTGATCTGCTCTGCCGTCGCCATCAGCGCCGGGTCGCGGCTCTGCCGCGCCAGTTCCGTCAGCCGCGCCTCCACGATCACCAGCTCGCCCACCGAATCCATCAGCGCATCCAGCCGTTCGGCGGGCACCCGGATCGTGCTGCCGTTCTGATCGGCCCGCGTATCGCGCGCAGCCGGCGCCGCCGCCGCGGGCGCGGCCACGGCCGCAGGCGCATCTGCCGCTGCCACGATCACCGGCCCCTGCGTCGCGGCAGCCTCTGCCGCCTCCAGCCGCCAATCGGCATCGACGAAAAGGAACACCTCTTCCAACTGCTCCGTCGCCACACCGGCCGGCATCTCCATCGTCCAGGCCAGGGCACAGGCTTCCACATCCAGCCGGTCCAGTGGCGGCAGGTCCGACAGATCGGCCTCGATCTCCGTGGCCCCCAGGCCCCGCAATTCATCCAGCACGATCTCGGGTCGCGCGCCCAGGGCCAGCGCCGCGCCGGTCAGCCGGAACCACAGCCGCGACGGACCAGCCGGTCCGGCGCTTGCCGCAGCCCCCGCTTCTGGCTGCGTGACCGCCCCCGCGACCCCGCCGACCATGATCGCACGCAGCCCGTCAAGAATCGCCTCGCGCTGGCCATCGGGATCGGGCACCCCGTCCACCAGCCCCGGGATTTCATCCTTCGCCGCCAGCGCCAGCCGCAGGATTTCCGGCCCCACGGCCAGATCGCCCGAACGGATGCGGTCAAAGACCGTCTCGAATTCGTGGATGAAGGCCGCAAGTTCGGTGAACCCGAACATCGCCCCGCTGCCCTTGACCGTATGCAGGTCGCGGAACACCTGATTGATCAGCCCCATATCCCCGGGCCGCGCCTTCAGGTCCAGAAGACCGCGTTCCAGGCTTTCCAGAAGATCACGCACTTCCTCGCGGAAGATGGCTCCCATATCGTCGCTCATCAGCCCACCACCTTCTTGATCACGGCCAGCAGCTTGTCCTGGGTAAAGGGTTTGACCATCCAGCCCAGCGCCCCGGCCTCGCGCGCCTGCTGCTTCAACCCCTCTTCCGATTCCGTCGAAAGCACCACGACCGGCACCCCCTTGCCCTGCGGGTGCTGGCGCAGCGCACGGATAAAGCCCAACCCGTCCAGGTTGGGCATGTTCTGATCGGTGATGATGGCGTCAAAGGGCTGGGCCAGCGCCTTGTTCAGCCCGTCCTGCCCATCCACGGCCTCGGTCACGGCATAGCCGGCTTCCTGAAGGGTCATGGCGATCATCCGTCGGATCGACGGCGAGTCATCTACGGTCAACACGCTCTTGGACATGGCTCTCTCTGTTCTGATGTGGTCTTGATGGAGGGCTGCAAAGCTCGTGCCGGGTTGCGGTTCGCGCTCAGGAGACCATCTCCCCTGCAAGCGCCAGCCGCGACAGCAGCTTGGACATCACCCCGCCCTCCGGCAGGTCGATCTCGACGGTGCGGCCCAGTTGCGCCGCCGTGCGTTTGGCCGACAGCAGAACCTGAACCGCCGCCATGTCGGCAGAGGCCACGCCCGTCGTCGTGACGCGCAGATCGCCCGCTTCCAGCGCCGTCATCAGCGCCGCGCGCAACCCTTCGGCATCGCCCGCGCGCAGATCGCCCAGCAATTCATGTTCCGTGATTGTCATGCCCGTCCCCATCCCTCAGGTGGCCCCGGCGCGTGCCGCCGTTCTTGGCCCTCGGATGGGGAAACGGTCTGCCCCGGGGGACTGTTAGCCCCCCATCCCAAAGTCAGTGCATGCTGCCAAACCGCTTGGTCGCGGGCCGGATCGTCCCTGCCGCGCCGCCCGGATGTGATCGGATCAAGGGCGGCCCGGCCTGCACCCGTCCGGCCTGCACAGCCCAGCCTGCACCCTCCCTGCCATCAGCAGCTCGGAGAAGCCCGTCAGGCCCCCAGAGAGGAATCCCGTTCCACCAGCTTGACCGGCGTCCGCCGCTCGGGCAAAGGCTTGATCCCCTCGCTCAGCCAGGCCATCAGCGTGGCCGCCATGTCCTGCCCGAAACGGGCGATGTCGCATTGCACGGTGGTCAGCGGCGGATAGCTCTGCGCCGCTTCCTCGATATCGTCGAACCCCACCAGCCGGAAATCCCGGCCCACCACGCGCCCCTGCCGGGCAAATCCGGAAATCGCCCCCAGCGCCACCAGATCGTTGAAACACACCGCCGCGTCGCAGCCCAGATCGTCGATCAACCGCTTCGCGCAATCCTGCCCGAAGGCCCGCGTGGGCCGCCCATGCAGGACCAGCGGCGACAGACCCGCCGTCGCCAGCGCCGCCAGATAGCCCGACAGCCGTTCGGAAGTGACCGACCGCCCCTCCACCCCGCCGACAAAGGCGATCCGCCGCGCCCCGCCCGCGATAAGATGTTCTGCCGCCATCCGCCCCCCCGCCGCATAATCGGGCGAGGCAAAGGGAAAGAGGTCGGTCCGCGCGCTCACCTTGCGCAAGACCTGCATCGCCGGGATGCCCGCCCGCGCCAGAGGGCCGAAGCTTGCCTCCTCTTCCCCATAGGCGGGCGAGATGATCAGCCCGGACACCCCGTGTTCGATCATCGCCGCGATGGTGCGCGCCTGCAAGGCAGGGTCTTCGTCGGTATTGGCCACTACCGTGGCATAGCCCGCCGCCGAAATCGCCATCTGCACGGCCGTGGCGAATTCGGTAAAGAACGGGTTCCGCAGATCGTTGATCACCAGCCCCACAAGGCCGATCTGCGCCGACCGCAGGTTCGCCGCGGCGCGGTTATAGACATAGCCCAGTTCGGCCATCGCGCGGCGCACATCCTCGCGTGTGCGGTCGCTGACGGCAGGGCTGTTCTGCAACACCAGACTGACGGTCGATTTCGACACGCCCGCCGCCTTTGCCACGTCGATGATCGTCGGCCTGCCCATCCGCACCCCCTGCCCGGATCAGGTTACGAAGGGCGCGCCGCCCGTGACAAGGTCAAAGACCAAGATCCCGTCAATCCCGCCCTCGGCATGATCGACCAGCCCCTTGCCAAAGGCCTGATGCCCCGCATCCGCCTGATAGATCGCCAGCGCGTCCCAATCCGCGAAATCCGCCACGAAGCCATGCATATAGCCCCGCTCGATCCCTTCCGGGCTCTCGCTCCGCCCCCATGTCGCGGCAAATCCCAGCCGCGCCGACAGCGGCCCCAGCGGCGCCAGCAGCGCCGCCGCCTGCGCCTCGGTCACATCGGCGCGGAACCGGATCAGAACGATATGCCGGATCATGCCGCCCCCCGGATCATGTCGGCAGCCTTTTCGGCAATCATGATCGTCGCCGCATTGGTGTTCGACGACACGACCTGCGGCATGATCGACGCATCCACCACCCGCAACCCGGCGATCCCGTTGAACCGCAATTCCGGGTCCACCACCGCGCCCGTATCCGTGCCCATCCGGCAGGTGCCGGCCGGGTGATGGTCGGTCTTGGCATGGGCGCAGGCATAGGCGAAGTAATCTTCCTCCGTCCGCACCTCCGGCCCCGGCAAGCGTTCGGCGAGGATATACGGCGCCAGCGCCTCTTGCCGCATGATCTCCTGCGCCAGCTTCAACCCCTTGATCGACATGTCGCGATCATAGGGGTCTTCCCAGTAATTCGGGTCGATCAACGGGGCCGCCAGCGGATCGGCACTCGCCAGCCGCACCGTCCCCCGCGACCGGGGCCGCAGGAAAGCCGAATTCAGCGTGACACCCCCCTGCGGCATCGCCGCCACCCCCGCCTCGATCCCCGATCCAAGGCCCAGATGGAACTGGATGTCCGGGCTGCGCGCCGAAGGGTCCGCCCACCAGAACCCGCCCGTCTCGAACAGGCTCGATGCCACCGGCCCCGACCGCGTCAGCAGGTATTGCAGCCCGGCGATGGCCGACCAATGCGGCTTGGCATAGCGATCATAGGTATGCGGCCCCGTGCATTCCGCGATCACGAACAGGTCCAGATGATCATGGAAATTCGCCCCCACATTGGGCTGATCCAACACCACCGGTAGCCCCAGGCTCCGCAGATGATCCGCAGGCCCGATCCCCGAGAGTTGCAAAAGGCGCGGCGATCCGATGGCCCCAGATGACAGGATCACCTCACGCTCGGCCCGCAGCACCCCGTGGCGGGCCAGGTCCACCCCCACGGCGCGGCCCCCGTCCACAACGATCCGCAACACCTGCGCCCCGGTCAGAACCGACAGGTTCGCCCGCTCCCGCTCCACCGGCCCCAGATAGGCCTTTGACGCCGACGACCGCCGCACCCTGCGCTGCGTCAACTGGTAATACCCCACCCCCTCCGGCGTCTCGCTGGTCAGGTCCGGGTTCGTCGGTATCCCGATCTGCCCCGCCGCCGCGAAATAGGCCTCGCAGATCGGCAGCGGTGCCGATGGGCGGCTTACCCCCAAAGGCCCGCCCTGCCCGTGCCAGCGGTTGTTCCAGGTATCGTTATCCTCGGCCTTGCGGAAATAGGGCAGCACATCCTCATAGCCCCAGCCGGTGCATCCCGCCTGCCGCCATTCGTCATAATCCAGGGGATGCCCGCGCGTGTAGATCTGCGCATTCACCGTGGACCCGCCGCCCAGAACCCTGGCCTGCGTGAACCGGATCTGCATGTTCCGCATGTGCCGCTGCGGCACCGTCTGCCAGCCCCAGGACCCGATCCCCTTGGTCATCTTCGCGAACCCCGCCGGGATCGTGTAGAAGGGATGCCAGTCGCGCGGCCCCGCCTCCAGCAGCAACACCCGCAGATCGGGGTCTTCCGACAGCCGCGCCGCCAGCACCGACCCGGCCGATCCGCCCCCCACGATGATATAGTCCCACGGCATCGCTCTTACTCCTTCAGGCGGCGGCCAGATGCGCGCCCAGCCGCAGCGCCAGCGCCGCCACCGTCAGCGACGGGTTCACCGCCGCCGAGGTGGGCAGGACAGAGGCATCCGCGATATACAGATTGTCCAGATCATGCGCGCGCAGGTTCGCATCCACCACCGACCGCGCAGGGTCATCCCCCATCCGCGCCGTGCCGCATTGATGGCTGGGCTTCGATTTCGGAAACCCCTTGGCCAGCACGATGGGCCACCCCGCCCGCCGCATCGCCCGCTTCAGGCGCGCGACCAGCAACTCATGCGGGGCCACATTCGTCTTGCGCCAGTCCAGCACGATCTGCCCACCCCGCAGCATCACCCGGCTGTCCGGATCGGGCAGGTCCTCCGACATCGCCATGATATGGATGGAATGTTCCGCAAGCCAATGCGCGATGGGCAGCGGCAGGCCGCTCTCCCCCGCAAGGATCGGCCCCGTCACGCGGCCCAGCATCTGCACATTGCCCAAGGGTTCCCCATTCGGACCACCGGTCAGATACCAGTCGTTGAACTGGATGGTCTTTTCATAGACCGTCCGGTTACGCCGCAGCGGGTTGACCGCGATCATCGCGGTCAGGTTGTGGTTCATGAAGTTGCGCCCCACCTGATCCGACCGGTTCGCCAGACCCTTCGGATGGTCCTCACTGGCCGATGCCAGCAAAAGCCCCGCCGTCATCACCGCCCCGGCGCAAAGGCAGACCGTCCCTGCGCGGATCGTGGCAGGCCCGCCCGGCCCGTCCACCTCCACCCCGGTCACGCGCCGCCCTTCGGCAAGCAGCCGCACCACCCGCGTCCCCGTCATCAAGGTGACATTGGGATGGCGCAGCGCCTCCGCCAGACCGCAGCTTTCGGCATCCGACTTTGCCCCCGTGCTGTCGGGGAAAGCATCCCACGTGGTCGGCGCGCGCTTCAGCCAGGCCTCAAGGTCCACCCCCAGGGGCAGCGACGAAGGATGCAACCCCTGCGCCGCAAAGGCCCGCCGCAGCGCCGCGATGTCCGGCTCGTCCGGCACGGGCGGAAAGGGATAGGGCCGCGAATGGAACGGCTCGGTGGGATCGCCCGCCGCATCGCCCCGCACGCGATACAACTGTTCCGCCGCCGAATAGAACGGCTCCAGCACGTCATAGGAAATCGGCCATCCCGGCGTCACCCCGCCCATATGCCGCAGCGGGCGGAAATCCTCGGCCCGATAGCGCAACAGGACCGCGCCGTAGAATTTCGTGTTCCCCCCCACAAAGGCATAGTTGCCCGGATTGAAGGGCCGCCCCTCGGCATCCAGCCACGTCTCCTTTGGCCGGAAATGGCCGCGCCCGAAGATCGCCGTCGCATCCCGCGCCTCGGCGCTGTCGGGCAGACGCTCGCCCCGCTCCACGATCAGCACCCGCCGCCCGGTCGGGGCCAGCGCGGCGGCAAGCGTCGCGCCCCCCATGCCCGACCCGACGATCACATAGTCAAACTCCATCAGGGCAGAATCCTCGCCTCGGTTGCCGGATCGAAGGCCACCGCCTTTTCCATGTTCACCGCAAAATCATAGCTCTCGCCCGCGCCCACGGCCGCATCCGCCCGCATCCGCGCAATCGCATCCCGCCCGCCCAGCGTCATGGTGACGAACGTATCCGCGCCTGCGGGTTCCGTCACCGTTACCCGGTTGGTCAGGGTCTGGATATTGCCCGATTTCCGATCCGCCCCTTCCGGGTCGGTAATCGCCTCGGGCCGGATGCCCAGCAGGATATCCCGCCCATCCCATGCCGCCAGTGACGCTTGCGAAAACCGCAGCAGGCGCGTCGCACCATCGGCATCGGTCAGGCTGGCATGGGGCACGCCGTCCTGCACCACCACCCGTGCGGGCACGATGTTCATCGCCGGGCTTCCCATGAAGGTCGCCACGAACAGGTTCGCCGGCGTGTCGTAAATCTCCTTCGGCGTGCCCAGTTGCTGCACATGGCCCTTGTTCATCACCGCAATCCGGGTGGACAGGGTCATCGCCTCGATCTGGTCATGCGTCACATAGACGATGGTCGTGCGCAGCTTCTGGTGCAGCTTCTTGATCTCGGTCCGCATGTCCACCCGCAGCTTCGCGTCAAGGTTCGACAGGGGCTCGTCGAACAGGAACACATCGGGGTTGCGCACCAGCGCCCGCCCCATCGCCACCCGCTGCCGCTGCCCGCCCGACAACTGCCCCGGCTTGCGGTCCAGGAGGTGGTCGATCTGCAACAGCTTCGCCACATCCGCCAGCGCCCGATCCCGCTCGGGCTTCGGCACCCCATGCATCTCCAGCCCGAAGGTCATGTTCTGCCCCACCGTCATGTTGGGGTAGAGCGCGTAAGACTGGAACACCATCGCGATGTTGCGCCGGCTTGGATGCACCCCGTTCACCACCCGCCCCTTGATGGCGATCTCGCCCCCCGTGATGCCCTCCAGCCCCGCGATCATGTTCAGAAGCGTGGATTTGCCACAGCCGGACGGGCCGACCAGCACCAGAAATTCCCCCTCCTCCACCGCAATATCCACGCGGTGCAGGACTTCAACACTCCCATAGGATTTGGTGACATTGCGGATATCAAGAAAGCCCATCGGTTCAGCCTTTCACAGAGCCCGCCATCAGCCCGCGCACGAAATAGCGGCCCGCGACGATGTAAACGAGGAGAGTGGGAAGCGCGGCAAGGATCGCGCCCGCGAAATGGACGTTGTATTCCTTCACGCCGGTCGAGGATTGGACAAGGTTGTTCAGCGCCACCGTCATCGGCTGGCTGGTCCCGCCAAAGGACGCGCCGAACAGGAAGTCGTTCCAAATATTGGTGAACTGCCAGATGACGGACACCACCGCGATGGGGCCGGAGACCGGCAGAAGGATGCGCCAGAAGATCTGGAAGAACCCCGCCCCGTCGATCTGCGCCGCGCGCACCAGTTCCGTCGGAAAGGCCGCGTAATAGTTGCGGAAATATAGCGTGGTGAACCCGATGCCATAGACGACATGCACAAGGATCAGCCCCGGCACCGATCCCGCCAGCCCCAGCTTGCCCAGAACCACCGCCATCGGGATCAGCACGATCTGGAACGGGATGAAGCAGGAAAACAGCATCAACCCGAACACCCAGGTATCCCCCCGGAACCGCCATTTCGTCAGGATATAGCCGTTCATCGCCCCCACGATGGTGGAAATGGCCACCGCAGGCACCACCATCAGGATGGAATTCAGAAAGTATGGCCGCAGCCCCGTCGGCTGCACCCCGATCTGCGCGGTGGACCAGGCCTGCCGCCACGGCTCCAGCGTCCAGACCTGCGGCAGGGCCATCATGTTGCCCCCCGTGATCTCGGCCAGCGGCTTCACCGAATTCACGCCCATCACATAAAGCGGCAGAAGATAGAACAGCGCGAAAAGGACCAAGAGAAGATAGATCAGCACCCGCGTGGCGCGCCCCGTGCTGACGGCGGTATCCTGCGTGACAGCAGACATCACTTCTTCTCCTTCAGCTCGGCGTAAAGATAGGGAACCATGATCGCGGCGATGGTCATCAGCATGATCACCGCGCTTGATGCCCCGATCCCCATCTGGTTGCGGGTGAAGGTGTAGGAATACATGAAGGTCGCAGGCATTTCTGTCGCCCGCCCCGGCCCGCCCCCGGTCAGCGCCACCACAAGGTCATAGGATTTGATCGCAAGGTGGGACAGGATCACGAAGGCCGACAGGAAGGCCGGGCGCAGCAGCGGGATCACGATCCGCCGATACAGCTGCCAGTTCGACGCCCCGTCGATCTGCGCCGCCTTCAGGATCTCGTTGTCGATCCCCCGCAGCCCCGCCAGAAACATCGCCATGACAAAGCCGCTGGTCTGCCAGACGGCGGCGATGACGATGGTATAGATCGCGAAATCCGCGTCCTTGATCCAGGTAAAGGTGAAACTTTCCCAGCCAAGGCTCCGCATCACCTGCTGCAACCCGATCCCGGGGTCAAGGAACCACTTCCACGCCGTCCCCGTCACGATGAAGGACAACGCCATCGGATACAGATAGATCGGCCTGAGCACGCCCTCGCCCCGGATCTTCTGGTCCAGAAAGATCGCCAGCATCAGGCCCACCGCCGTGCAGATGACGATGTAAAGCGACGCAAAGATCGCGATGTTCACGATCGCCGTGTTCCACGCGGGCAGCGCCCAGAGCTTCTGGTAATTCTCCCACCCGACAAAGTCATAGCGCGGCAGCATCTTCGATCCGGTAAAGGACAAAAGCACCGTAAAGGCGATGAAGCCATAGACAAAGACCACCGTCACCGCAAAGGACGGGGCCAGCACCAGCTTGGGCAGCCAGTCCTGCAGGCGGGTGCGAAAATCGGGCGCGGTGGACGCGGTCATGTGCGGGGCCTCCCAGCCGGGGATGGACAAAAGTTTTCGAAAACTTTTGCAAAATCCTTCGAAGGATTTTGGGGGGCGGCGCGCACGCCGCCCCTTGTCGTCAGGTCACTGCGCCGCAGCCACCGCTTCGGCCAGTGCCGCCGCCGCCGTCGCGCCATCGGCATATTCGCCGTTGAAGGCCGCCGTGATCACGTCATAGGTGGCGTTCTTCACCGATGCCGGTGCCGCGTGCCCATGCGCCATCGACCCGAACAGATTGCCTGACGCGCTCGCTTCGGCCAGATCGGCCATGCCCTTCTTGCCGCAATCGTCAAAGGCATCGTTCGGCACATCCGTCCGCGCCGGAACCGATCCCTTCACCACGTTGAAGGCCGACTGGAAGGTCGGGTTCATGATCGCCGATGCCATCGCCGCCTGCGCGGCCACGGCCTCATCCCCTTCCACCCCGAACATCGCGAACTGGTCCGAGTTGAAGGTGACGGCCCCTTGCGTGCCGGGGAAACGGATGCAGACGAAATCGGTCCCCGGCACCTTGCCCGCCTTCAGGAATTCGCCCTTCGCCCAGTCGCCCATCATCTGCATCCCGGCCTCGCCGTTGATGACCATGGCCGAGGCAAGGTTCCAGTCCCGGCCCGAGAAGTTGTCGTCCACATAAGACCGCAGCGTGATCAGGCGGTTGAACGCCTCTGCCATCTGTTCGCCGCCAAGGGCTGCGGGATCAAGGTCGATGAAGGCCGCCTTGTAGAAATCCGTCCCCATCGACAGCACCACGCCATCGAACACCGTCGCATCCTGCCAGGGCTGGCCGCCATGACCCAGGGGCGTGATCCCGTTGGCCTTCATGGCCTCCAGCACCGCCACCAGTTCCTCCCACGTGGTCGGCGCGGCAAGGCCCGTCGCATCCAGCGCGGCCTTGTTGATCCAGACCCAGTTGGTGGAATGCACGTTCACCGGGGCCGAAATCCACTTGCCGTCCGCTTTGGCAAAGGCCTGCAACGCCGCAGGCACCACCGCATCCCAGCCCTCGGCACTGGCCACCGGCGTCAGATCGCCCAGCGCGCCCTCACCCGCCCAGTCAAGGATATCGAAGCCCAGCATCTGCACCGCCGTCGGCGGATCGCCCGCCGTGACGCGTGCGCGCAGCGCCGTCATCGCTGCTTCGCCGCCGCCGCCCGCCACCGGCATATCGACCCAGCCGATGCTCTTGGTGGCCAGATCGTCCTTCAGCACGTTCAGCGCCGCCGCCTCGCCGCCGCTGGTCCACCAGTGCAGCACTTCCACATCCTCGGCCTGCGCCAGCGACGTGGTCATCGCCAGCACCGCCAGCGCCTTCATCGTCATCTTCATTCCGTCACGCATCGCGTTTCCTCCCGTTTGCGTTACTTGTCCCACCCGGTTCTTCACCCGTGGCGGGCCGTCACCCAATTCGCCCGCGTGCGCCCAATGCGCATGACGACCGACTTGATCTCCAGAAACTCCTCCAGCCCGTAGCGGCCCACCTCGCGCCCCTGCCCGGATTGCTTCACCCCGCCAAAGGCCACTTCGGGAAAGCCGTCCATCCAGGTGTTGGTCCAGACCGTGCCCGCCTGCACCCCGCGCGCAAAGGCAAGGCAGGTATGGACATTCTCGCTCCACACCCCTGCCGACAGGCCGTATTCCGCGTCGTTGCACAGCGCGATGGCCTCTTCCAGGGTGCGGAAGGTCAGAACCGTCAGCACCGGGCCGAACACCTCGTCCCGCGCGATGGGCATGTCGGGCGTCACCCCCGTCACCACCGTCGGGCGATAGAACTGCGCGCCCAACCCCGGCACCTCCAGCGCCGCGCCCCCCAGCACCACCCGCGCCCCCGCCGCACGCGCCGCCTGCACATAGCCGTCGATCTTCGCACCATGCTCCGGCGTCACGATGGCCCCCACCTGCGTCTCCGGGTCCAATGGATCGCCAAAGCGCACCTGCCGCGACAGATCCACCACCCGGGCGACAAAGGCCTCGGCCACATCCTCATGCACCAGGATCCGGCTGCCCGAATTGCAGCACTGGCCCACGTTGAAATAGACGCCGAACACCACCGCATCGGCAGCACTTTCCAGATCGGCGTCGGGAAAGATCACCTGCGGGTTCTTGCCCCCCAGTTCCAGCGCCACCTTCTTCAGGTTGCCCGCCGCCGCCCGGCTGATCGCCTTGCCCACGGCGGTGGAGCCGGTGAAAGTCACCATGTCCACGCGGCTGTCTCCCGCCAGCACCGCCCCCACCGGCTGGCCATAGCCCAGCACGATGTTCACCACGCCCTTGGGCAGCCCCGCCTGATCCAGCAATTCCGCCAGCATCGCCGTGGTCGATGGCGTCATCTCCGACGGTTTCACCACGCAGGTGCACCCCGCCGCCAGCGCGAAGGGCAGCTTCTGGCTCAGGATCCAGAAGGGAAAGTTCCACGGCGTGATGATCGACACCACCCCGATCGGTTCCTTCAGGACCGTGGCCAGCATCTCCGGCCCCAGACCGTTGAAGCTGTCGCCCTCCACCGTTCGCGCCAGCGCCGCCGCATAGCGCCACAGGTCCGCCGCGCCCGCAATCTCGCCCCGCGCCTGGGCAATCGGCTTGCCCGATTCCAGCGTCTCGATCAGCGCGAACCGCTCCACCGCGCCCTCGATCAGGTCCGCCACACGCAGCAGCACCGCTGCCCGCTCCTTCGCCGCCAGCCGCGACCAGCGCCCATCGTCAAAGGCCGCCCGCGCCGCCGCGATGGCGGCCTCCGCCTCGGCCTCGGTCCCGTGCGCCGACCGGCTGACCACCACGCCATGCGACGGCGACACGCGGTCCGACAGTTCGGCCCCGCCCCGCCATTCCCCCCCGATCCAATGCCGGTTCACCTGCACCTCTGGCAGGGTCACATCGGCGCGGGGGATAAGGGTCATGTCGTTCATCGCTCAGGTTCCCGGAAATTCGGCGCGCCGCTTGGCGCGAAAAGCCGCCACGCCCTCGTCACGGTCGGCACTTGCGGCAATGGCAGCGCTGCCCAGCGCCTCGATCAGCGCGGGCGCATCCTCGCCCGCCCCGGCATGGATCATCGCCTTGGCGATCTCCACCGCGCGCGGCGACAGCTCCACCACGCGCGCCGCGATCCCCTCGGCCACGGCGCGCGCGTCCTCGGCCACCTCGGCAGCAAAGCCCAAGGTTAGCGCCCGTTCCGCCCCGACCCGCCGCCCGAACAGCGCCATTTCCTTCACCACCGGCTCGCCCATCAGCCGCACCAGCCGCTGCGACCCCGACCAGCCCGGAACGATGCCCACCTGCGCCTCGGGCAGGGCCAGCGTCGCCCCGGGCCCCATCACCCGGATGTCGCAAGCCGCCGCCAGTTCCAGCCCGCCACCAAAGGCATGCGCGCCCACCACCGCGATGGTCGGCCGCGCCAGCCGCGCCAGCCGGTCGAATATCCGATGCCCGCCCCGCACCCAGTGCCGTGCGAATTCCGCAGGGGTCAGATCACCCCAGCCGTTGATATCCGCGCCCGCACAAAAGGCCTTCGCCTCTGCCGCCGTGACCAGCACACAGGCGATGTCGGCGCTGCGTTCGATCGTGTCCAGATGCCCGGCCAACTGCCCCAGCATCTCGACCGTAAAGGCGTTCAGCTTCGCCGGATTGTCCAGCCGCAGTTCCGCCACGCGGCCCTGGATGTTCAGATGCACCCGGCTCATGGCGCCCACCCCATCGGCCCTTGCGCCAAAAGCGATACCGGCAGCACCACCGCATCCGCCGCCACCCGCACCCGGCCCTCGCTCGCCGCCACGATGTCGCGCGCGGCGTCGATCCCCGGCATGATCTCGGTCGCGACCAACCCCTCCGCGCCCAGCCGCATCACGCAGCGTTCGGTGACATAGATCACCTCCTGCCCCTGCGCCCGCGCCCGCGCGCCAGAGAATGTCACATGCTCCACCGCCTGCACCATCTTGGTGAACTTGCCGGGCTTCTCGATCCGGATGCCATCCTGGGTCAGCGCCACCTGCGCCCCGGCCTCGAACCAGCCCGAAAACACGATCTTCCGCGCATGGGCCGTGATGTCCACGAACCCCCCGCAACCCGCCGTCAGATAGGGTTTCTTGCCCAGCTTCGAGACATTCACATTCCCCTCAACATCCACCTCGAGGAAGGACAGGAAGGACACGTCAAACCCGCCGCCCTGGAAGTAGATGAACTGCTGCGGCGACGGGACAAAGGCATCGGCATTCGATGCGCAGCCAAAGGCGAACCCCGTCAGCGGCATACCCCCCACCGCGCCCTGCTCGATGGCCCATGTCACCGCCTCGGGGTGGCCCTCTTCCAGCAGGATGCGCGGCACCATGGCCGAAATGCCAAAGCCCAGATTGGCCGTCATCCCCGCCCGCAACTCCATCGCCGCGCGGCGGGCGATCACCTTTTCCACCCCATGCTCGGCATGGCGGAAACTCGACCAGGGCCGCATGATCTGCCCCGAAATCGCCGGATCATAGGGCGTCTCGCAGGTCTGCTTCTGATCCGGGTCCACCACGATCAGATCCACCAGATGCCCCGGCACCCGCACGTCATGCGGGCGCAAACTGCCCCGCGCGGTGACGCGGGACACCTGCGCGATCACCAGCCCGCCATGGTTCCGCACACAGATCGCCTGCTCCAGCCCGCCCAGATAGGCGCCCTCATGTTCATAGGTCAGGTTGCCATGCTCATCCGCCGTGGTGGCCCGCAGGATGCAGACATCGGGCACGATGTTGGGAAAATGCAGCCAGGTCTCGCCGCCGAACTCCACCCGGGCCACGATGGGCGCCGCCGCCCCCTTGGCATTCATCGCGCAGCCCTCGCGCTCGGGGTCCACAAAGGTCTGCAACCCCACCTTGGTCAGCACGCCGGGCCGCCGCGCCGCCGCCTCGCGATGCATGTCGAACAGGATGCCGGATGGCACGTTATAGGCCGGGATGCGATCCTCGGTGACCATCTTCCAGATCTCCGGCATCGGCAGGTTCGACGACCCCGAAGGATAGGAACCCGCGATCACCCGGGCCAAAAGGCCATCCTGTGCGATATGGTCGATCCCCTTCACGCCATACATGTCACCCGCCGCGATGGGATGGATCGTGGTCAATCCGCGCGGATGCCCCTCGGCCCGGAACCGCGCGCCGATGGCCGCCAGCACCGCATCCGGGCAACCCAGCGAGGATGAGGAAGACACCGTCACCACAGCGCCATCGGCAATCCGCGCCGCAGCCGTCTCGGACGACACCACCTTTCCCATTCTTCCCCCCGTGCAGCCTGTCCCGGCAGGGCCACGATCTGGCCTTCCCCGCCCGCATATCCCTGCGATTCTTCTAATCGGATCGTTCCAAATTACTTACTGGAACGATCCATAAAGGTCAATCACACATTTCCAACACCCCCGGAAAAACAAAAGGCGCCCCGCAGGGCGCCCGCAAAGACCAGCCTGACACGCACCTCACCCCACCACGCCCAGGCCCGCCACCGCCGCCCGCGCGGCCCGCGCGCCCGCATGCTGCAACACCACCGCCGCCATCCGCTGCCCCGCCCGCACGCAAGACCCGGCCTCCTGCCCCAGAACCCGCGCCGCCAGATAGCCCGCGTTGAAGGCATCCCCCGCCCCCGTCGTATCCCGGATACCCGCCACCGGCGGCGTGGCGATCCGCTGCACATGGCCCCCGCTCAGCACCGTCACCGCCCCCGCCCCGTCCTTCACCACCACCTCCGCCACGCCCAGCCCCGCCATCCGCTCCAGCACCGCCCCGGCATCCCGGTCCCCGAAATGCGTCACCTCATCCTCCAGCGACGGCAGCGCAATATCGGTCAGCGCCAGCATCCGCCCCACCGCCTCGCGCATCTCGTCCATCGACGCCCAAAGCCGGGGCCGGATGTTCGGGTCGAACGCCACCACACCCCCCGCCGCGCGATACTCTGCCAGCACCGCCAGCAACCGCTCCCGCGCCACGCCCGACAGGATCGCCAGCGTGATCCCCGACAGATGCACCAGCCCCACCCCGCGCAGCGCCTGCGCCAGCACCGCCGCATCCTCGGCCAGATGCCGCGCCGCCGATGTATCCCGCCAGTAATGAAACCGCCGCTCCACCCCGTCCAGCTCGATCATGTAAAGGCCCATGCCGCGCAGCGGATCGCGGGCCACGCCCGACACCTCCATCCCATCCGCCGCCATCTCGGCCAGAAAGGCATCCGACAGCGCATCGCGGCCCACCCGCGTGATCATCCCCACCCGCGCCGCAGGACCCAGCCAGCGCGCCATGTGCCAGGCCGTGTTGAACGTATCCCCCGCAAAGCCGCGCCGATACAGGCCATCCCCCACCGGGGCCATCTCCACCATCGCCTCCCCGATGGCCCGCACCGATCGCGCGGCAACCGGCTTCATGCCCGCCCCCCGCCCGAATGGTAGATTGCCCCGGTCAACCAGGCCGGCCAGTCACGCTCGAAGAACGGCCGCTCTGCGCCCTCCATCCCCCGCGTGGCGCGTTCCGCCACCGCAAACTGCCCGTCCCGATAGCGCAGCACGATCTGCCGCCCCCGATCCTCGGCCCGCTCGGCACGGAACCGCACCGCCTCCAGCGGCCCGCGCACCGATTGTGGCACGCCCTCCCCGGCCGGGTCCAGAATGGCCCGCGCCCCCCGGCTTCCGCCGCCCGCAGCGATATAGTGATCCAGCGCCGTCAGCACCGCCTCGGATGCCAGCGCCATCTGCGCCCATTGCACCGCCCGCCCCGCCTCTGATGCCCGACCGCAGGCGATGCCCCGCGCCCGGATCGCGGCGTTCAGCGCCCGCGCCTCGGCCAGCGCCGCCCGCACCGTCGCTGCGTCACACAAAATCCCTGCTGCATCGCTCATCCGCGCCTGCACCGCATCGCGCACCGCGCGCAACTCCATCCCCTGCGCGCCGCCGACCAGGCCAAGGATTTCCCCCACCACCTGCGCCACAGCGGTCAGGTCGTCCGCAACCACGCCCGCGCCCAAGGTCGCCGCGATATGCTCTGCCGCCCGCGTGCCGAACACCTGCCCCGCATTAAGCGCCGCCCCCCCGGGCCGCGTCACACCATGCGTGCCCGCCGCCTCGCCCACGGCATAGATCGCTGGATGCGAGCTTCGCCCCCAGACATCCACCGCCACGCCGCCATTCATGTGCTGGTTGTTCACCGCAAATTCCAAAGGCTCTGCCGCAATATCCACCTTGTAGCGGCGGTAGAGTTCTATCGACAGCGGGTTCATGTGCCGCAGCCGCTCAATCGGCAGCGCCTGCCCCGCCCCCGCCGCCCCCAGATAGGCCCGCACATCCCCATCCAGCCGATCAAGGCTGAAGGGCAGATCCCCCGGCACCGCCAGCGGGTTGCGGTTGAAATCCAGAAATACCCGCCGCCCCGCCGCCGTCTCCCGCGCGATGGCCAGATCAATCAGGCTCGATCCGAAATCCAGCATCCGCGTCGCGTGGAACGGCCACTGATACCCCTTGCGAAAGATGTTCGACGCCATCTCCTGCGTGGTCCGGTAATAGTCGGCCAGAAAATGATGCTCGCGCCCCGCGTCATCGCGCGAAAACACATGCGGCAGCGCCTGCACATAGGTGCCCGACAGGTTCCACGGAAACCCCTCGCGCCGCGTCCCGATGCCGAACTGGCTTTCCGTCAGGTTGACCAGATCCAGCCCCGCCTCGATGGCCAGCCCGAGCGTCCCGAAACAGCCGTTGGGATAGACGCTGTCGCGATACAACTCCCCCGGCCCGCCCCCCGCCAGCACCACCACAGGCGCGCGGAACAGGTACAGGCCGTAAGGGTTGCCCTCCGTCCGGTCCCGCACCCGCGCACAGACCGCACCCCGGCACGCCTCCCCTTCCACCAACAGCCGCAGCACCGTGGTCTGGTTGAACAGCGGCACCTGCAACCGCACCGCCTCTTCCGCCAGCACCTTGACCATCAGCCGCGATGTGCGCGGCCCGCAACTCGTGGCCCGCCCCACCTCGTCATGGTCGGTCTGATAGCGCAGCGTCCCCCCCAGCCCGTCCTGCGGCAGGGGCAGGCCCAGATATTGCAGCGATGCCATCGACCGCACCGATCCCACCGCCTCGACATAGGCGGTGTCCGCATCCATCGCGCCCCCCGCCCCGATGGCCGCCGCCATGGCGCGGAAATCATCCCCCCGATCCGCCGTATTCGCCGTATGGATCGTCTGCTTGTCCGATCCCGAACAGGCCGAGGTGCCGCCCCACGCACTCTGGCTCGCCACCGCGACCCGCACCCCGCGCCGCGCCAGTTCCACCGCCGCCCGCAACCCCGCCGCGCCCGACCCCACGATCAGGCAATCCGCCCGATAGACCGGCAGCCGCAGCCCCGCCACCTCCACCGCCTCCGTCGCCGCGGGCTCGGCCGGCAGGCGCGGCATCTCCACATCCGTCAGCGCATCCAGAATGTCCTGCGGAACCTCGATCGCCATCACGCCCGCCCCGCCAGATCAATCTCCACCCAAGCCCGCCGCCGCGCGCTTTCCATGCAGGCATCGACGATCTGGCAGATGTGATGGCCCGTCTCGAAATCCGGCCACATCGCCCGCCCTGTGGTGACAGAGGCGATCACCTCCGCCGCCTCGATGATCTTCGTCTCGTTATACCCCAGCCCCAGCCCCGCCAGCGGCAGAAAGGCGCCAAAGGTCGGATGCTCCGGCCCCACGTCAATCGCGCGATACCCGCGCCGCCCCTCTGCGTCATCAAGGCTGTAGAACCGCAGCCGGTTCATCTCGTCATGGTCATAGACAAGGCTGCCCTTGGTTCCATAGACCTCATATCGCTGATGGAACTTCCGCCCTGTCGCCACGCGGCTGAAATCCACGATCCCGCTCGCCCCGCCCTCGAACCGGCAGAGCATCTGGGTCGCATCGGGGTTCGTCACCTCCGCCCAATCCTCTGCCCCCGCCGCCACCGGGCGGCGCGGCGTCAGGATCAGGTTTTCCGCCACAAGGCTCTGCACCCGCCCCACCAGAAAAGCCATGAAGCTGAAGACATGGCTCCCCGTATCGCCCACGATCCCGGTCGGGGCCAACGCCCCATCCGCCCGCCACATCATGGGGGCCGCAGGGTCGCCGAACATGTCCACATGCTGGCACCCCTTGAACAGACGCACCTCGCCGATCTCGCCCGCCTGAATGATCTCGCGCGCCAGATCATGCACCGGATTGCGCGGGAATCCATGCGCCACCCGCGTGATCAACCCCTTCGCCCGCGCCAGATCGGCCAGTTCCCGCGCCTCTGCCGCCGTATCGGCCAAGGGCTTTTCGCAATAGACATGCTTGCCCGCCAGCAGCGCCGCCTTGGCCACCGGATAATGCAGATTGTCGGGCAGGCAGATGTCGATCAGGTCCACCTCCGGATCGGCCACCGCCTCGCGCCAATCGGTCAGGACACGCGCCCCCGGCACCCGCCCCTCCAGTGCCTTCGCCCCCTCGGGGCCCGATGCCACCAGCGCCACGATGCGTGCCACGCCCTGTGCAGTTCCCATGAAATGCGGGAATGTCTGAAAGGCCATGCTATGCACCCGCCCCATCCAGCCGCCCGCCCCCAGCACCGCCACCCGGACCTCGCGCATCGCCCCACCTCCGATTATTTGGAACCTTCCAATTCATTACTGTCACGTTCCAAAAAGGTCAAGTGAAGCGAAATCTCCGGCAAACCCTCAAAAAAACCCCGATCACTCCACCGCCCACGGCCCATGCGGCCGGTCCACCCCGTCCAGCCGCGCAAACCCGTGCAGACCAAAGAAATCCCGCTGCCCCTGGATCATGTTCGCCGTCCCCCGCGCCGTCCGCATCATGTCGAACCACGCAAGCCCCGCCCCCAGCGCGGGCAGCGCCAGCCCATGCATCGCCCCCGCCGCCACAACCCGCCGCAGCGACGGCAGCGCCTCGCGCAACAGCGCCGCAAAGAACGGCGACAGGATCAGGTTCCGCCCCGCATCCTCGGCCAGCGCCGCCGCCATGTCGTTCAGCATGGCCGACCGGATGATGCACCCCGCCCGCCAGACCCGCGCGATCGACGGCATGTCCAGCGCCCAGCCGAACTCCTCCCCCGCCGCCGTCATCATGGCAAACCCTTGGGCGTAGCACAGGATCTTCCCCGCGATCAGCGCCTGCTCCAGATCGTCCACCCCCAGCGCGCCCTGCAACGGCATGGGGGCCGCCCCGAACACCGCCTCGCCCGCCGCCCGCGCCGCCCGCAGGGCCGACACGTTCCGCGCCATCACTGCCGCCTCGATCACCGGGATCGGGGCCGCCAGATTCTGCCCCTCGATCACCGTCCAGCGCCCGGTCCCCTTCTGCCCCGCCGCATCGACGATCACATCCAGCAAAGGCCCGCCCGCCACCGGATCGCGCGCCCGCGCGACCTCGGCCGAAATCTCCACCAGATAGGATTGCAGCACCCCTTCGTTCCAGCGCGCGAATGCCGCGCCAATCGCCTGCGCCCCCATCCCCATCCCGTCGCGCATCACGCCATAGGTCTCGGCGATCATCTGCATGTCGGCATATTCGATGCCGTTATGCACGGCCTTCACGAAATGACCCGCCCCCTCCGGCCCCAGATAGGCCGCACAGGGCGTGCCATCCTCGGCCCGCGCCGCAATCGCCTGCAACACCGGGGCCACCCGGTCCCAATCCGCCCGCTCCCCCCCGACCATGATCGAAGGCCCATGCAGCGCGCCCTCCTCACCCCCCGAAACGCCGATCCCCATGAATCGGAAGGGCAAGGCCTCCGCATGGCGGCGGTTGGTGTCGTGGAAATTCGCATTGCCCGCGTCGATCACCAGATCCTCCGCCCCCAGCAAAGGCGCCAGCACCGCCAACTGGTCATCCACCGCCTGCCCCGCCGGCACCATCAGGATGATCGCCCGCGGCGGTGCCATCGCCGCCACCAGATCGGCCAATGTCTCGCAAGGCACGATCCGCGCCGCCAGATCGCCCGCCCCCGCGTGAAAGCCCTGCGTCACCGCCAGGGTCCGGTTCCACACCGCGATGCCAAAGCCCTTCTCGGCGATGTTCAACGCCAGCGCGCGCCCCATCGTCCCCAACCCGATCAACCCAAAGCTCGGCTTCGCCATCGGACCCTCCCGTGAATCATGAACCCCGCGCGCAACCCGTCGCGCGGGCTGCACCATCACGATGCCCCATCCCGCCGCCAAGGCAAGCGCACCCGTGCCCCGCGCCGCCCGCATCTGCGCACAGGGGCCGTGCGGCCGGTCCGACCGCATGCTCTCGATATCAAGGGAAGATCATGGTGGAGCAGAGGGGGATCGAACCCCTGACCTCGTCATTGCGAACGACGCGCTCTCCCAACTGAGCTACTGCCCCCACGGGCGGGGCTTGTGGCGCAAAGCCTCGGCCATGTCAAGAACGGGGTCAACCGACCGGGCCATGCCCCGGCCCGCCGCCTCACCCCGACACAGCCCCCAGATGCGACCGGACGAAATCCACGATCTCCGCCGCAGGCCGCGCCCCGGCAAGCCGCGCCACCTCGCGCCCGCGCGCATACAGGATCAGTGCCGGAATACCCCGGATGCCCGCCCGCTGCGACACCGCCGGATGCGCCTCGGTGTCCAGCTTGGCAAAGCGCACGCGCGGCGCCAACGCCTTGGCCGCCCTGGCGAATTCCGGCGCCATTGCGCGGCACGGCCCGCACCAGGCCGCCCAGTAATCCACGATCAACGGCAGGTCATCCCCCCGCACCGCCCGATCATGCGCTGCGGCGTCCAACTCCATCACCCGCCCATCCGCCAGCGCCGCCCCGCAGACCCCGCATTTCGGCCCCGCCGCCAGCCGCGCCTCCGGCACCCGGTTCATCTGCCCGCAGGCCGCGCAGCACAGCTTCAACCCTTCGGCCATCTCGACCTCCATCATATTCAACTTTCCGCATATATCTGAACGCAACCGCGCCCGCGCAACCCCCATCCCTTCATCTTGGTCGCAAATACCCACAGAGGGTGAATGGCCGCGCCTGCGGCCAGAGGGGGCGCGTGCGCCCCCTTGCACCCGGAGGAGGCGCGAATGCGGCCTCCGACAGATAGCCGTGCGGCGGCACGCCGCGCCGCAAGGTTACAGGAAATCGCTTTCCACCTCGGTCACGTCGATCCCCAGCGCCTCCAGCCCCGCCTCCAGATTCTCGGCCAGATGCGGCATGCCCATCAGATACTGGTCCGTTGGCACGGTCGCCTCGGTATAGGCCGTCTCCACCGCTGTCTCGTAATCCTCGGGCTCGAACGCGCCCCGCCCGACCCAGGCGATGGCCGTCAGATGGGCCTTCTCGTCATCGTTCAGGGCGTCGATGAAGGCGTGCAATTCCTTCTCGGCCACCCCTTCCTCGCGGAACTGGTAAATGACATGCACCACCTTCTCGGGGCTGATCTCCAGCATGGCACGACTCCCTCTCCCATACCCCCCATGGTTGCGCCAGCCGCGCCATCGCGCAAGCCCTCAGGTCATCATGGCAAATGCTGCCGCATAGGCCACCGCCCCCGCCATGGTCGCCGCCACGACAGACCGCCGCCAGACCCAGACCGCCACCACCCCCGCCGTCCCCGCCAGGGGCGCCACCATATCGCCCGCCATCGCAAAGGGCAGCGCCGCCGCCACGAACAGCGTGGCAATCGCCGCAGGCCCCACGGCGGCCAGAAACCGCGCCATCACCCCCTCCGGCCGCCCCGTGCCAAGGCCGAACCGGATCGGCAGATAGCGAAACCCCCAATTCGCCGCCCCCACGATCAGCGCCAGAACCAGCACCTCGCCGCTCATCCCCGCCGCCCCCGCATCACACCCGCCACAGCCCCCGCCGCCATCCCGGCCAGGATCCCCACCGTGGACGATACCATCAGCGTCCCCGCCACGCAGGCCAACCCCGCCACCGCGATCACCGGCACCTGCGGCCGCGTCAGGATCGACAACAGCAGCGCCAGAAACAGCGCAGGCAACAAGAAGGCCAACCCCGCCTCCAGCACCGGCCAGCCCTCCAGCGCCCCGCCGCCCGCCATGGCCCCCGCCACCGTGCCGCCCACCCAGGCCGCATAGGCGGGCAGTCCCAGCCCGAACATGTAGGGTTCCGAAAACCGCCGCCCCCGCGCCAGATCGCCCAGCGCCGCGCCGAACACCTCGTCGGTCAGCCCCCAGGCCCAGGCCCAGGCCCGCCCCCTCGCCGCATCCGCCCCCGCGGCCTTCATCAGCGCAGGCCCATAGAGCAGATGCCGCAGGTTCATCGCGATCAGGGTAAAGGCCGCCACCGGCAGCGCGGCGCCCGATGTCAGCAGCGCCAGCGCCAGAAACTGCGACGCCCCGGCATAGATGATCACCGACAGCGCCGCCGCCTCCCCCGCAGTCAACCCCGCCCCCGTCGCCGCCACGCCAAAGGCAAAGGCGATCGGGACGTATCCCAGCGCGATCGGCACAGCCGCCACCAGCCCCGCCGCGAAACCGCCCCTCCCGCGCGGGCCATCATCCAAGCTCTCGGTCACACCAAACCCCTTCTCCCCGGACCCGTCGCCTAGCCGCGCCCCGCATCGGCGTCAACCACCTGCCCGGCCCCACATGCCTAGCCCCACATGCCCAACCCAACCCGTCCGATCCTGTCTGCAAAGCCAACTTGACAGCCCGCCCCTGCACATGCGCTGATCACGCGCCTGTGAAGTATGACGCCTGTGATCGTAACCGTGCGGCGGAGTTTGCCATGCCCCTTGTCTCCCAAAGCTTCCGGATCAACACCACCACCCATGAGGCACAGTCCGAACCCGCCGTCGCCGTTCTGCGCGATGGCCGCGTCGCGGTGGCCTGGACCGATAACAGCAATATCGAAGACGTCACCCAGGGCCGCGACATCCGCGCCCGGGTGATTGATGCCGCAGGCCCCGGCGCGTCGCTGGATTTCAAGGTCAACGCCGAAGCGCCGGTTGCAACCGTCTTCAACAACCGCTCGCAATTCCGGCCCGACATCGCCGCCCTGCCGAATGGCGGATTCACCATCGCCTACACCGATACCCAAGTCACCTCTGACACCGCCTTCCGCAGCACCACTGCGCTCCGCAGTTTCGATGCCGCCGGCAACGCCACCGGCCCCCAACGCCTGGTCTTTCCCGCCGCCGATCCGGCTGGAAACAACACCGTCTTTCCCGGCGATGTCTCACTGGTCGCGCTGAACAATGGTGGGCTGGCCTTCACCGGAACCACGACGGTCAACTGGATCCTGACCGGCGATCCCGACCGCAAACTGATGATGAACACGCTCTCGCCCATGGGCGATCTGGGCACCCTCTTCTCCGGCGCCGGAAATGTGACCGGCAACCAGATCAAGCCGGAACTCGCCTTGCTTTCCAACGGCAACATCGCCGTCGCCTATCTCAGTGACGCAGGCCGCCCTTCCTTTCAATTCGACCTGCGCATCCAGATCCGCACGCCATCCGGCACGGCGGTGGGCAGCGAAATCGTGGTCCCCGCCCGCAACCCCTTCAGCAATACCGACACGGCCTACAGCATCGCCGCGCTGAACAATGGCCGCTTCGTCGTCACCTGGCATCAGCCGATCACCAATGATGAACGTCTGGCCGAACAGACCCCCGATATCCTCGCCCGCATCTACACCTCGAGCGGCACCCCTGTCGGCGGCGAAATCGCCGTCCACCCCGCCGATGGCGTCGGGCAACTGAACCCCATTGTTGCGGCGCAGCCCAATGGCAGCTTCCTGATCGTCTGGGAGGAAAACGCCGGCTCCTCGGCTGGAAATTTCCTGCGCGCCCGGCTTTTCAACGCCAACGGCATTCCTGCCGGCGACATCTTCAGCCTCGCCGATGGCAGCGGCGCACAGCGCAACGTCGATATCACCATCACCAATGATGGCCGCTATCTCGTTGTCTGGCAGGATCAGGCCACCATCGCGGGCGACCCGGACGGCTTCGCCATCCGCGGCCAATATGTCGATCCCCGCACCGCCGCGGTGAACTGGACTGGCCGCACCATCGCCGAACAATATGTCGGCACCGATTTCGCCGACACGCTGAACGGCGGCAAGGGCAACGATACCCTCTGGGGCGGCCTTGGCGCGGACACCTTCCTCCTCGATACTGGGCGCGACGTCCTCTATGGCGGGGGCGGCAACGACACCTTCCATGTCAGCGCCGGGGATACGGTCTATGAGGCCTCAGGCGAAGGCACCGCCGACCGCGTCATCGCCTATTCCAGCTTTACCCTCGCCGCGGGGCAGGAAATCGAAATCCTGCAAGCCGCCGAAATCGCCACCGCCACCCCGATGGAACTGCGCGGCAACGCAAAGGCCAACCAGATCATCGGCAACGCATCCGCCAACCGCCTGTTCGGCGCCCTCGGCGATGACACAATCAGCGGCGGAGGCGGCAGCGACACGATCATCGGCGGCCTCGGGCGCGACCGTCTGACCGGGGGCGCTGCGGCGGATACCTTCGTCCTGATGCCCGGGGCAAAAAACGCCGACACCATCACCGATTTCACGCGCGGCACGGACAAGTTGCAACTCTCTGCCGCCGAATTCGGCGCAGGGCTTGCGGCGGGGGCGCTCGGGTCCGCGCAATTCGCCTCGAACCGGTCAGGCAATGCCACCACCGCCGACCATCGCCTGATCTATGAAAACGATACGGGCAGGCTCTTCTTCGATGCCGATGGCAATGGCGCGGGCGGCAAGACGCTCATCGCCATCCTGCAAGGCACACCGACACTGGCAGCAGAGGACGTCCTCCTGATCTGACGTCCCTCCTGCCCTGCCGCACGGATCGGGCGCATTCCGCCCGATCCGTGCGCCAGTTTGTATGCACGCCCGTCTGCACGCCCCTCTGCACCCGCAGCTGAACGCGCCGCCCTCACTCTGCGGCTTGGGCGTAGGCCTCCACCGGCGGGCAGGTGCAGATCAGGTTCCGGTCCCCGAACACATTGTCCACCCGCCCCACGGGCGGCCAGTACTTGTCCACCCGGAAGGCCCCGGGCGGGAAGCAGCCCTGCTCGCGCGGGTATTTCCGTGTCCAGTCGGCCACCAGATCCTCCACCGTGTGCGGCGCATGGCGCAGGGGGCTGTCCTCGGCCGAAATCTCACCCTTTTCAACGGCTTCGATCTCGGCCCGGATCGCCAGCAGCGCGGTGATGAACCGGTCGATCTCGGCCTTCGTCTCGCTTTCCGTGGGCTCCACCATCAACGTCCCTGCCACTGGCCAGCTCATGGTGGGCGCGTGGAAACCGTTGTCGATCAACCGCTTGGCGATGTCATCCACGGTCACGCCCGCCTCCGCAAAGGGCCGCGTGTCCAGAATGCATTCATGCGCCACCCGCCCCTTGTTCCCCATGAACAGGATCGGATAGGCCCCCTTCAGCCGCGCCGCGATGTAATTGGCGTTCAGGATCGCCACCCGCGTCGCCTGCGTCAGCCCCTCGCCCCCCATCATCAGGCAATAGGCCCATGAAATCAGCAGGATGGATGCACTGCCATAGGGCGCCGCGCTGACTGCACCATCGCCCCCCGTTTCCGGATGCCCCGGCAGATAGGGCGCGAGATGCGCCTTCACGCCGATCGGCCCCATGCCCGGACCACCGCCGCCATGCGGAATGGCGAATGTCTTGTGCAGGTTCAAATGGCTCACATCGCTGCCGATCTCGCCGGGCTTCACCAGCCCCACCAGCGCGTTCATGTTCGCCCCGTCGAGGTAAACCTGCCCGCCATGATCATGGGTGATCTTGCAGATCTCGCGCACCGTCTCTTCGAACACCCCGTGGGTGGACGGATAGGTGATCATGCAGGCCGCCAGATTTTTCCCTGCCTCTTCAGCCTTTTGCCGGAAATCTTCCAGATCGACATCGCCATTCGGGGCCGATTTCACCACCACAACCTGCATCCCCGCCATCTGCGCGCTGGCCGGGTTCGTGCCATGCGCCGAAACCGGGATCAGGCAGATGTTGCGATGCGCGTCCCCCCGCGCACGGTGATAGGCCTGAATGGTCAACAGCCCGGCATATTCCCCCTGCGCGCCGCTATTGGGCTGCATGGAAAACGCATCATATCCCGTCACCTCGCACAGCTTTGCCGTCAGATCCTCGATCGCCTCACGATACCCCGCCGCCTGATCGGCCGGCGCAAAGGGGTGCAGCGTGCCGAACTCCGGCCAGGTGATCGGCATCATCTCCGCCGCCGCGTTCAGCTTCATGGTGCAAGACCCCAGCGGGATCATCGCCCGGTCCAGCGCAAGATCGCGGTCCGACAGGCGGCGCATGTAGCGCATCATCTCGGATTCCGCGCGGTTCATGTGGAACACCGGATGGGTCAGATAGTCGGTCCTGCGCAGCATGTCCTCGGGAAAGCCGAGGTTCGCCCGATGCGGCGGCACACCGTCGATGCCAAAGGCGCGCAAGACACGGATCAGCACCTTTTCATCCGTCGTCTCGTCCAGCGAAATCCCGACGCGGTCATTCCCGATCTTGCGGAAATTCAGCCCCTCATGCCGCGCGGCGGCAAGGATACCGGCCTGCCCCACGCCCACTTCCACGGTGATCGTGTCGAAGAATGCCTTGGGCGAAACCTTCGCCCCCGCCGCCTTCAGCGCCCGCGCCAGCCGGTTGGTCAGGAAATGCACCCGTTCCGCAATGGCGCGCAGGCCCTTGGGTCCGTGGAACACCGCATAGAAGGACGCCATCACCGCCAAAAGCGCCTGCGCCGTGCAGACATTGCTTGTCGCCTTCTCGCGCCGGATATGCTGCTCGCGCGTCTGCAAGGACAAGCGATAAGCCTTGTTGCCCCGCGCGTCGATGGACACGCCAACAATCCGCCCCGGCATCGCGCGCTTCATGTCATCCTTGCAGGACATGAAGGCCGCATGCGGCCCGCCATAGCCCATGGGCACGCCAAACCGCTGGCTCGACCCGATGGCAATATCCGCCCCCATCGCGCCCGGTTCTTTCAGCATCGTCAAGGCCAGCAGGTCCGTCGCGACAATCGCCACCGCCTTCGCCCCATGCAGCGCGGCAATCTGTTCGGTGAAATCAACCACATGCCCATAGGTTCCGGGATACTGGAAAATCGCCCCGAACAGCTTTTCCGGCTCCATTTTCGCCGGATCGCCGACGATCACCTCAATCCCCAAGGGCGCAGCGCGCGTGCGGATCACGTCAATCGTCTGCGGATGGCAGCCATGATCGACAAAGAACCCCCGCGCCTTGGTCTTGGCCACGCGCTCGGCCATGGCCATCGCCTCGGCCGCGGCCGTCGCCTCGTCCAGAAGGCTGGCATTGGCGACCGGCAAGCCGGTCAGATCAGAGATCATCGTCTGATAGTTCAGAAGCGCCTCAAGCCGGCCCTGCGCAATCTCGGGCTGATAGGGGGTATAGGCCGTGTACCATGCCGGATTCTCCAGGATATTCCGCTGAATCGCGGGCGGCGTCACCGTCCCGTAATAGCCCTGCCCGATCAGACTGGTCATCACCTTGTTCTTCGCGCCCACCGCCCGCATCCGCGCCAGAAGTTCATGCTCTGACAGTGGCGCCCACCCCAGGGGCACCGCCTGCCGGATCGAGGGCGGCACCGTCTCGTCAATCAGCGCATCCAGCGTCTTGACGCCCACCACCTTCAACATCTCCTCCATCTCGGCGGGCGAAGGGCCGATATGGCGACGATTGGCGAAATCGTACGGGTTGTAATCGACAGGGGTAAAGGTCATGGCGCACACCTCAGGTTTGGGGAAGGCGGGCACGGCAGCGCCCACCAAATTCCTTCAAAGGAATTTGCAAAAGTTTTCGAAAACTTTTGCATCACATCGGCCCAGCCGGGATCACCCGATCAGGTCGTTGTATTCATCCTCGTCCATGAACTGGTCCAGCACATCCAGATCATCGACCTTCATCTTGAAGAACCACGCCGCCCCGGTCGGGTCTTCGTTCACCAGCCCCGGATTATCGACCAGCTTGGTGTTCACCGCCACGATCTCGCCGTCGATCGGGGCCAGGATGTCAGACGCGGCCTTCACGCTCTCGATCACCACCACCTCATCGCCGGACGCAACCATGGTTTCCGTCGCGGGCAGTTCCACGAACACCACATCCCCCAACTGGGTGGCGGCATGTTCGGTGATGCCCACGACCACCAGATCGCCCTCGATCCGCAGCCATTCATGTTCTTCGGTATATTTCATCGCATCCTCAACGCTTGTAACGGGTGGGGTGGAACGGCATCGGCACGACCGTCAGGGGAAGGCGCTTGCCGCGCACCTCGCCCATCAACGCCGTCCCGGCATGACTATAAGACGCAGGCACATAGCCCATGGCAACAGGCGCCTCGACGCTTGGCCCGAACCCGCCCGAGGTGACGGCACCCAAAGGCGTGCCATCCACCGCAAACAGCGCGGTTCCCTCGCGCATCGGGGCGCGCCCCTCGGGGCGCAGGCCCACGCGAATGCGCTCCGGCCCCTCGGCCAATTCCCGCAGGATGCGCTCGGCCCCGGGGAAACCGCCCTCCCGGTCGCCGCCCGCGCGTCGCACCTTCTGGATCGCCCAGGTCAGCCCGGCCTCCACCGGACTGGTCCCTTCGTCTATGTCATGGCCGTACAGGCACAGCCCCGCCTCCAGCCGCAGCGAATCCCGCGCGCCCAGGCCAATCGGCATCACCCCCGGCCGCGCGAGCAGCGCCCGCGCAAAATCCAGCGCCCGCCCCTCGGGGATCGACAGTTCGAACCCGTCCTCGCCGGTATAGCCCGACCGCGACAGCCAGACCTCGGCCCCGTCCCAGCCCATCACCGCCACATCCATGAACCGCATCGCCGCCGCATCCGGCAGCAGGCCCGCCAGCGCGGCCTCGGCCCCCGGCCCCTGCAAGGCCAGCAAGGCCCGATCCTGAATGAACGCCACCTCCGCCACATCGCCCAGATGGGCGCGCATATGCGCCACATCCGCCTCCTTGCAGGCGGCATTGACCACCACGAACAGGTGATCCCCCCGATTGGCGAACATCAGGTCATCCAGAATCCCGCCCGTCTCATTGGTGAACAGCCCATAACGCTGCCGCCCCTGCGCCAGCCCCAGCACATCCACCGGCATCATCGCCTCGAACCCCGCGCAAAGCGCCGCCATGTCGCGCTTCGGGCGCAGGATCACCTGCCCCATATGGCTCACGTCGAACAAACCCGCCGCCGCGCGCGTGTGCAGATGTTCCTTCATCACGCCCGCCGGATATTGCACCGGCATCTCGTATCCGGCAAAGGGGACCATCTTCCCCCCCAATTCCACATGCAGGTCATGCAGACCCAGTCGCTTCAGGTCGGACACGCGTCCCTCCCTCACAAAAGCGCCGGTCTTGCGAACGCGGCACCGCCCGGACAGGCATATCCCTGTCCCACGATGCCCCCTCTGTCCCTGCCCGTCACGGGCGCCTGAGATCGTTATCCCTTCGGCGGGCGCCTTTGCGCCACTCTCCAGAGTTCTTCGCCAACAACGGTCCCTGTTGCCTGAGAGTTTACCGGGGCGGTTGCTCCTTCGGCACCGGCTCCCACAAGGTTTCCCCTGCGCGCCGGATTCTCCCGATGCTGACGCCCTCTCGTAACCCGACCCGGTCCCCTCAGGCAAGCGGAAAGACGGATACGACGGTATACAATCGCCCGGCGACAGCACCGCCAGGTCAGACCGCCCGCCCCGCCGCCACCCGGTCCACAACACGCAGCGCCAGCCAGACCGCCAGCACCCCGAACAGGATGCCGCCCACTGCCTGCCCCACCAGCACGCCCTGCGCGCCCCAGCCCTGCCCAAGGGCCCAGGCAAAGGGCACCGTCCCCACCGTATGCCGCCCCCAGTTCACCATGGTCGATTGGAACGCCGCCCCCAGATTGTTGCAGGCCGCATTGGCGACAAAGATCAGCCCGTTGAAGAAGAACAGCAAACTCAGCGGCCCGCAGAACAGGTAGATCAGGTCGCGCGTCAAACCCTCGGCCTGGAACGCATCCGCAATCGCCCCCCGCGCGGCAAACAGCACCGCCGACATCGCCACGATCACGATCCCGGCAAACAGGATCGACTCCCGGAACGCCCGCCGCACGCGGTCCATCCTGCCCGCGCCAAGGTTCTGCCCGATGATCGGCCCCACCGCCCCCGACAGCGCGAAGATGATGCCAAACGCCACCGGCGTCAGGCGGCCCGCAATCGCCATCCCCGCCACCGCCGCCTCGCCATAGCCCGCCACCATCCGCGTCACCACCGCCTGCCCCACCGGCGTGGCCAGTTGCGTCAGGATCGCAGGCCCGGAAATCGCGAACAAGGGCACCGCCGCCGCCACCACGCTCGCCCCCGATGGCCGCCCGAACCCGCCGTAATGCCGCCAGATCGGCCAGATCGCCATGCCCGCAATCGCCGCCCGCGACCCCCACCCCGCCAGCGCCGCGCCCGTCAGGCCCAAATCCGCCCACAGGATCAGCACCGGGTCCAGCGCCGCCAGAACCACCGCGCCCCAGACCGTCACCATCATCCCCCGCCGCGCATCGCCATGCGCGCGCAACACGCCCGCCCCGATCATCCCGACCATCAGCAGGGGCTGCGACGGGATCAGCACCCGCAGGTAATGCACCGCCTCCGCCGCCGTCTCGCCCACGGCCCCCAGAAGCGCCACCACCTCCGGCAACACCGTCCAGACCAATGCCGCAAAGGCCGCGCCGAACCCGGCCCCCAGCACCAGGCCCTCGGTCGTCCGCTGCCGCGCCAGCGCGATGTCCCGCGCCCCCACCGCCCGCGACACCAGCGCCGACACGCCCACGGAAAGCCCGATCCCGAAGGCCGTGGTAAAGAACAGCACCGCCCCGGCATAGCCGACCGCCGCCGTCTTTTCCGGGTCACCCAGCCAAGAGATGTACAGAAGGTTGATCAGATCGACGACAAAGATCGCCATCAACCCGACCGATGAGGTCAGCGACATCACCGCCACATGGCGAAACAGATTGCCGGAAACGAACTTGCCCTGTTGCGCCGCCCGCCCGGCCTGAACCGCTGGTGCCACATCCGTCCCTTCACCAGAACTCATGCCGTTTCACCTTGGCCCAAATACTCATTGCACGCCCGCCACCGGCACCACGCCCGCAGCAAAGCGCCCGAATTTTCGCAGGAAATTCGGCCCCTCAGCCCGCGCGAACCACCTTCAACAGCGGCATCACATCCGCCATCTCCGGCCCGTTCGCCCGCCCCGTCAGCGCGTGGCGCAACGGCATGTAAAGCTGCTTGCCCTTCCGCCCCGTCGCGGCCTTCACGGCTTCGGTCCATTCGCCCCATGTGGCCTTTGTCCAAGGCCGCGGCGGCAGCATCGCCATCGCCTGCCGCACGAACTCCTCGTCCCCCGGCGCGATCATCGGCTCGGCCCCATCGCGGAACAGCGCCCACCATTCCCCCAGATCGTCCAGCACCGTGATATTGCCCTTGGCCACGTTCCAGAAGGCCTCCGCCTCCTCGGCCGGCACGCCCAGGCCCGCGATCCGGTCGGCCACTTCGGCAAAGGTCAGGCCCTGCACATGCGCCCGCGTCAGCGGGAACAGGTCCTCGGCATCGAACTTCGTGGGCGCCGACCCGAACGACCCCACATCGAAGCCGTCGATCAGGTCCTGCATCGACCGCGCCAATTCCACCGGCTTTGATGACCCCAGCCGCGCCATCAGCGACATCAGCGCCAAAGGTGCCACACCCCGCGCCCGCAGGTCGCGCAAGGACAAAACCCCCAGCCGCTTGGACAATTCCTCGCCCTGCGGTCCGGTCAGCAGGCTGTGATGGGCAAACTCGGGCGGCGTGCCGCCCAGCGCCTTCATGATCTGGATTTGCGTCGCCGTATTCGTCACATGATCCGCGCCCCGCACGATATGCGTGACCCCCATGTCAACGTCATCCACCGACGAGGCGAAGGTGTACAGAACCTGCCCGTCCGCCTTGATCAGCACCGGGTCCGACACGCTCGCCGCGTCGATCGAGATGTCGCCGATGATCCCGTCGCGCCACTCGATCCGCTCCTGATCCAGCAGGAACCGCCAATATCCCTGCCGCCCCTCCGCCCGATAGGCGGCCTTCTGTTCCTCGGTCAAGGACAGCGCCGCCCGGTCATAGACCGGCGGCCGCCCCATGTTCAGCAACTTCTTCCGCTTCAGGTCCAGCTCGACCGGCGTCTCGAAACACTCATAGAACCGCCCCGCCGCTTTCAGCTGCTCGGCGGCTTCCGCATAGCGCGCCAGCCGCCTGGATTGCTGCTCCACCCGGTCATAGCGGATGCCCAGCCAGTCCAGATCCTCCTTCAGCGCGTCGATATATTCCTGCTTCGACCGCTCCTGATCGGTGTCATCCAGCCGCAGGATGAACGTCCCCCCCGCCTTGCGGGTGATCAGGTAATTCATCAACGCGGTACGCAGGTTGCCCACATGGATATATCCGGTGGGCGACGGCGCGAAACGGGTGGTCACAGGCGACGGGGTGGACATGGGGAAAAGGCTCCGTTGGACCCCCGCTCCTCTTTCACAGGCGGGCGCTTTTGTCCATATCTGGGGGGCAAAGCGAGGGCGCCATGACCAGAACCGATCCCGACCAGCCGCAGGACGACATCCCCGAGGATGCCCTCCCCGCCGCGCAGCCCCCGGGCTGGGATGCCTTCACCGCCCCCGACCTCGCGCTGTTCGAACAGCTTGCCCATGACGCGGTGGTGAACCTGCCGCAGCCCTGGCGCGACGCCGCCACGCAGGTCGCCCTCCGCATCGTGGATTTCCCGCCCGATGACGTGCTGGAGGCGATGGACCTGCACGACCCCTACGAATTGACCGGTCTCTACGAAGGCACGCCCCTGACCGAGAAATCGGTGATGGACCAGCCCGAACAACCCGACATCGTCTGGCTCTTCCGCCGCCCGATCCTCGAAGAATGGGTGGATCGCGGGGATGTGGGCCTTGGCGACCTGATCACCCATGTGGTGATCCACGAGCTGGCCCATCATTTCGGCTGGTCCGATGACGACATCGCCGCCATCGACCCGTGGTGGGAGTAGGGCGGGGTTCACCCCGCCCGCCCCCGCACAACCAATGTGCGCCGGCGCGCAGCGCCTGACACAAGCGTGACTCGCCCCATCCCCGCCGCCCCCTATCCTCCCCCCAGCCTGACTTTGCTCAAATTGATAACGGAGGAAGCCATGACCACCCTGTCCCGCCGCACGGCCCTGTTCGCCGCCGCGACCCTGCCGCTCGCCGCGCCCGCCCTCCTCGCCTCCCGTCCGGCGCTGGCCGCAGCGCCCCAGCAGGGTGCCGCCGCGCCGCTGTTCAACCGCATGAAACTGGGCCAGTTCGAGGTGACGACGATCCTCGCCGGCACCCGCGCGGGCGAAAACCCGCAGGAAACCTTCGGCATGAATGTGGCACCCGAGGAATTCGCCGCCGTCTCCGCCGCGAACTTCATCCCCGCCGACCGCACCTTCAATTTCTTCACCCCCGTCGTGGTGAACACCGGCGCGGAACTGGTGCTGTTCGACACGGGACTTGCCGCCGATGCCACCACCGCCGCCCTCGCCGCCGCTGGGATCACCCCCGACCAGATCGACATCGTGGTCCTGACCCATATGCATGGCGACCATATCGGCGGCCTGTCCAATGACGCGGGCGACGTCACCTATGCCAACGCCCGCTACGTGACCGGGGCGACCGAGCACAACACCTGGTCCGCAGCCGGAAACGAAGGCTTTGACGCCAAGGTGAAACCCCTGAACGACAAATTCACCTTCCTCGACGATGGCGGCGCGGTCGTCTCGGGCGTCACCGCGATGGCCGCCCCCGGCCACACGCCCGGCCATTTCACCTATATGCTGGAAAGCGATGGCGCGCGCATGGCGATCATCGCCGATACGACGAACCATTACGTCTGGTCGCTCGCCTACCCCGATTGGGAGGTCCGCTTCGATCAGGACAAGGCACAGGCCGCCGCCACCCGCCGTACCATCCTCGGCATGCTCGCCGCCGACAAGATCCCCTTCGCAGGCTATCACATGCCCTTCCCCGGCGTGGGCTTTGTCGAGGCGAATGGCGACGGCTTCCGCTACGTGCCCGCAAGCTACCAGCTTTTCCTGTAAGGCAATCGGGGAGGGGCAACCGCCCCTCCCCCCACCCCCCGACCCCGCCGATACATCGGCCGACACATTGCCCGACACATTGCTTGTCGCGCCATCCCTGATAGCGCTATCATCCGCGCATCCCTTGCCCTGATCCGGGACTGCGCCAGATGACCGACCCCAACCCCGCCCGCGCGCAAATCCCGATCCTGACGCTCACGCTGAACCCCGCGCTCGACATGGCGTCATCGGTTCCGCGCATGATCCCCGACGAAAAGCTGCGCTGTTCGGAACCCCAGCTCGATCCCGGCGGCGGTGGCCTGAATGTCAGCCGCGCCATTCACGCGCTGGGCGGCCAATCCCTCGCCCTCGTCGCCTTGGGCGGTCTGACCGGCGACCGCCTTGCCGTGCTCATCCGCCGCGAAGGGGTGATGTTCCTCGGCATCACAGGCCCCGGCGAAACCCGCCAGAGCCTGACGGTGAACGAGGCCACCACCGGCCGCCAGTACCGCTTCATGCTGCCCGGCCCGGTCTGGACCGAGGCGGATCAGGACCGCGTCTTCACCCTCCTGCGCGCCACGGGCAAGCCGGGCGGGTTTGCCGTCATCTCCGGCAGCCAACCCCCCGGCGTGCCAACCGATTTCCCGGCAAGGCTCGCCGCCGCGATGAACGGGATGCGCGTCGTCCTCGATACGTCCGGCGCGGCGCTGACCGAGGCCGTCACCCACCCCCTGCCCGGACTGGAACTCCTGCGGATGGATGGCGAAGAGGCCGAGGCGCTGGCCGGCCATCGGCTGGAAACCCGCACCGACACCGCCGATTTCGCCCAATCCCTTGTCCGGCAGGGCGTGGCGCGCAAGGTCATCGTCGCGCGCGGCGCCGACGGGTCGGTGCTTGCCACCGCCAGCGAGCGGCTTTTTGCCAAGGCCCCCAAGGTATCCGTCAATTCCAAGGTAGGCGCCGGCGACAGCTTCGTCGGCGGCTACGTCCTCGCCCTCGCCCGCCACCAGACCGAAGCGCAGGCGCTGGCCCAGGGCGTCGCCGCCGCCGCCGCCGCCGTCATGTCCGCCGCCACCGAACTGTGCCGCGCCGAAGATGTCGCACGGCTCCTGCCCGAAACCCCCGTGACATCGGTCTGACACAGGACTGACGGCGGCCTGACGCCCGCCGCAAGCCCCCTCACGCATCCCCCGCGGGATCACCCCTGCCAGACGGCAGGACAGCCCGCAGGCGCGGCCCCGAAAATGCGGCCAGCCCTCTTGCCACCGACCGTGTCGCCTGGCCCCGGCCCCCGGGGTTTCACCCCGGACCCCAGGGTATTTGGGCCAAGATGAAGCCGCATCGCAAGATCACCCAGGGAGGACGGGCCGGCGATCACGCCCCCCCGCTGCCATCCCGCCAGCGATTGACCATCGGATAGCGGCGGTCCAGCCAGAAGGCCTTTTGCGTCAGCCGCACCCCCGGCGCAGCCTGAAACCGCTTCCACTCTGACGCATAAAGCAGATGCTCCACCCGCTTCACCGTGGCAAGCGGGTGCCCCTGTGCCACGATCTCGGCCACGGAAAGCTCCTTCTCCACCAGCCCTTCGAGGATCGCATCCAGCACGTCATAGGGCGGCAGGCTGTCATCATCGCGCTGGTTGGCGCGCAATTCGGCGCTGGGGGGCTTGTCGATGATCCGGGGTGGAATCACCTCGCCGCGCGGCCCCTTCATCCAGGGACGGTGATTTTCGTTGCGCCATCGGCAGGTGTCGAAGACCCGCGTCTTCCACAGATCCTTGATCGGGTTATAGCCCCCGTTCATGTCGCCATAGATCGTGCAATAGCCCACCGCCACCTCGGACTTGTTCCCCGTGGTCAGCAGCATCGCCCCGAACTTGTTCGACAGCGCCATCAGCAACAGCCCGCGCAGCCGCGACTGGATGTTCTCCTCCGTCACCCCTGGCTCGGTGCCCGCGAACAGCGGCGCCAGCGCCGCCCCCACCGCCCCTTGCGGCCCGGTGATCGGGAGGGTGTCCAGCCGCGCACCCAGCCGACCTGCACAATCCGCCGCATCCTCCAGCGAATGGGGGGAGGTGAACTCCGACGGCAGCATCACGCAATGCACATTCTCCGGCCCCAGCGCATCAGCGGCGATGGTGGCGACGAGCGCGGAATCGATCCCGCCCGACAGGCCAAGGACCACCCGCGAAAACCCCGACTTCGCCAGATAGTCATGCAAGCCCATGGTCATGGCGCGATAGTCCGCCTCGGCCACCGGGGGGATCGGTGCGATTGCCCCCTTCTCGGCCCGCCAGCCATCGGCACCCCGCAGGAAATCCACATGCGTCACGCAATCATCGAATTGCGGAAACTGCACCGCCAGATGCCCGCCGGGGTTCAGCACCATCGAACAGCCGTCAAAGACCTGATCATCCTGCCCGCCCGTCATGTTGAGGTAGACCAGCGGCAGCCCCGTCTCCACCACCCGCGCCACCATCAGGTTCAACCGCAGGTCGGGCTTGCCCCGATGATAGGGGGATCCATTCGGCACCAGCAGGATCTCTGCCCCCGTCTCGGCCAGCGTCTCGGCCACATCGGGGTGCCAGCTGTCCTCGCAGATCGGCGTGCCGATCCGCACGCCGTTCACCACATAGGGCCCATGCACATCGGCAGGCGCGAACAGGCGCTTTTCATCGAACACCCCGTCATTGGGCAGATGATGCTTCAGCACGGTCGCTGTCACCTGCCCCCCCTGCAGGATGTAATAGGCGTTATACAACCGCCCCTCCCGCCGCGCCGGCCCCCCGATGCCCAGCGCCGGACCATCCGCACAGTCGCGCGCCAAGGCCTCGATCGCGGCAATCGCCTCGGTCACGAAGGCGGGCTTCAGGATCAGATCCTGCGTCTGATAGCCGGTGATGAACATCTCGGTCAGCGCCGCCATGTCGGCCCGCGCCGCCTTGGCCTGCGACCAGACCTCGCGCGCCCGGGCGGCATTGGCGGCAATCGCCCCGACGGTTGGGTTCAACTGCGCCAGCGTCAGACGGAAAGTATCGCTCATGCGCCGAGATCCCCTGTTCTTGCCCCCTCGTTCTAGCAGAACCGGGGCGAAGGGAAAGGTGCCCGACTTGCGGCAAACCGGGGCCGCGGCTAGGCTGCGCGCCGACAGCAGGGACAAGGTCAGGCAGGCGGCAGAAATGCGGAACGGACAGGCAGGTTTGGCACTCATCCTCGCAGCGGCCCTGATCGCGGCGCAGGTCATGGCCCCCGCGGCGCAGGCGCAGGACGAAAACACCGTCATCACCAAGCAGTATGACGACGGCTCGGTCTATGAAGGCACGTTCCGCAACGGGCTCCAGCATGGCACGGGCACCTACCGGCTGACGAATGGTTTCGAATATTCAGGGCAGTGGCAGGATGGTCAGATCACCGGCACCGGCCGCGCCACCTATCCCAACGGATCGGTCTATGAAGGCGCCTTCGTCGCGGGCAAGCCCGAAGGCCGGGGCCGCATCACCTATCCCGATGGCGGCAGCTTCGAGGGCGACTGGGTCGCCGGAACCATCACCGGCGCCGGCGTCGCCCGCTACGCCAACGGCTCGGTCTATACCGGCAGCTTCAAGGACGGCAAGCATGACGGGCGCGGCATCCTCGAAGGTCCGGGCGGATACCGGTTCGAAGGCACCTGGGTTGCAGGCGAAAAGCAGGGCGAAGGCAAGATCACCTATCCGGACGGCGCGGTTTATGAAGGCATGCTGCGCGCAGGCCAGCGCAGCGGACGCGGCACCCTGACCCTGCCGGATGGCCTGACCTATGTCGGCGACTGGCAGGATGGCCAGATGAACGGCCAGGGCCGTCTGACCCAGGCCAATGGCGATGTCTATGAGGGCATGTTCAAGGACGGGCTGAAAGAGGGCACCGGCCAACTCACCTTTGCCAATGGCGATGTCTATGAAGGCGCCTTCCGCGCCGACCGTCGCAGCGGCGCAGGCATATTCCGCAGCGCCGACGGCTTCATCCTCGAAGGACTCTGGACCGAGGGGCGCCTGACCGGTGACGGCAAGCTGACCTATCCTGACGGCGCCGTATATGAGGGGGCGATGGTCGATGACCGGCCCCAGGGCAAGGGCAGGATCACCTATGCCGATGGCGCCACCTATGAGGGCGACTGGGCCGCAGGCGTGATCGCGGGCACAGGGATTGCCACCTATGCCGATGGCTCGGTCTATGAAGGCCGCTTCGTCGATGCAAGGCCCGAAGGTCAGGGCCGGATGACCGGCCCGGACGGATACATCTACGAAGGCCAGTGGAAAGCGGGCCTGCGCGAAGGCCGGGGCACCGCCACCTTCGCCGATGGCGCGATCTATGAAGGCGAATTCCGAGCGGGCCTGCGCCATGGCACGGGCAAGCTGACCATGCCGGACGGCTTCATCTATGAAGGGGCATGGCAGGATGGTGAAATCCACGGGCAAGGCCGTGCCACCTATCCGGGCGGCGATGTCTATGAAGGCGCCTTCGAGCAGGGCAAGCGGCAGGGACCGGGAAAGCTCACCTATGCCAATGGGCAGGTGGCCGAAGGCACCTGGCTGAACGGGATCCTCGTCGCCCCGCCCGAAACGCCCGAAGCGTCGGAAGCCACGACCCCACAATCGACGCCGGACTCCGCCCCCGAACCGGCCCCGGCAGGGAACTGACCCGCCCCTTCATCTTGGCAACAAATACCCAAAGGACCCATACATCCCGCGCCGCCCTCCGGACAGCGCGCCACCTGATTTTTCGGACGAAAAATCGTCTCTGCACACAAGCAACGATTTTCCTGCGAAAAATCTGGCGCGGGGGCGTCAGACGGGCTCTCCTGCGTCAAGCCGCGCGAGGAACGCCTCCGCCTCTGCAAGGACACGGTCGCGATGGCCTGCCTCCATCCGGTCCCAGGTGCGATACATCTGCGCCATCCGCGGATTGCCCTCGAAGCGCGCGCGGTGGCGGGTCAGGAAATGCCAGTAGAGCAGGTTGAAGGGGCAGGCCCTTTCGCCCGATTTCTCCTTCACCCGATAGGCACAGCCGCCGCAATAATCCGACATCCGGTCGATATAGGCCCCGGAACTGACATAAGGCTTTGACCCCACCACACCGCCATCGGCGAACTGGCTCATGCCCAGGGTGTTTGGCGCCTCCACCCATTCGAAGGCATCGGCATAGACGGCCAGATACCATTCATGCACCGCGGCGGGGTCCACACCCGCCAGCAGGGCGAAATTTCCCGTCACCATGAGCCGCTGGATATGATGGGCATAGGCCATGTCGCGCGTCTGCCCCACCGCATGGGCAAGGCAATTCATCCGCGTCCTCGCCCCCCAAAACAGGGCTGGCAGCGCGCGGTCATGGCCCAGCGCATTGCGCGTCAGGTAATCCGGCCCCTCCAGCGCCCAGACCCCGCGAATGAATTCCCGCCAGCCGATGATCTGGCGGATGAACCCCTCGGCCGCGTTGATCGGCGCGCGCCCCGAGCGCCACTCCGCCTCGACCCGCCGGCAGATCTCCATGGGCGACAAGAGCCCGATGTTCAGATAGGGTGAGATCAGCGCATGGCTCAGCGTCGGATCCTCCGCCAGCATCGCGTCCTGCTCATCCCCGAACCTGGGCAGGGCATGGGTTGCGAAATGCTCCAGGGCCGCCAGTGCATCCGCCCGTGTCACGCCCCAGCCAAAAGACCCGAGCGCCCCGAAATGCGCGCCAAACCGTGCCTCGACCAGCGCCAGCACGTCCTCGGTCACAGGATCCGGGGCAAATCGCGGCGGACGCGGGCGGAACAGATCGGCCTGCGCCGGCTTGCGGTTGTCATGGTCATAATTCCACTGCCCGCCTGCCGGTCTGTCACCTTCCATCATCAACCCGGTCTTGCGCCGCATCTCGCGATAGAACCACTCCATCCTGAGTTGCTTGCGCCCCTCGGCCCAGGCCGCAAATTCGGCCTCGGAACAGACAAACCGGTCATCGGGCAGTTGCGTCACCGGGATCGGGCAGTCGGCCAGCGCCTGCCTGAGCCGCCAATCCCCGGGCGCGGTGGCGATCACCTCCGCCGCGCCCACCTCTGCTGCACGCCGGATCAACTCTCCAGGGATCGACTGGCTGTTCTCCGGATCGTCCAGCCGGGAATAGGCGACCCGCACCCCCCGCCCTGCCAGATCCTCGGCGAAATGCCGCATCGCGGACAGGATCAGCACGATCTTCTGCGGATGATGGGGGACATAGGTGCCTTCCGCCATCACCTCGGCCATGACCACCACATCGCCCGGCCGCGCCGCGCGCAGCGCCGCGACATCCGGGGTCAACTGATCCCCCAGCACAAGGATCAGGCGCGGCGCGGTCAAAGCCGCGCTCCTTCGACGTCGCACCAGATGGCGCTGTCGCATCTGGGTATTTGGGCCAAGATGAAGCCCATGTCGCCTGCGCAGGTCACCACGGGATCACCTCGCCTTTCCAGTCAAGAAACCCGCCTGTCTGCGCAGGTGTCAGCCCGTCCAGCACCGCCAGCAGGTTTTCCGCCGCGACCGCAGGCGTGACCGTCGGATGGGTGCCCGCATAGGCCGCGGTCAGCGATGTGGCCACCGTGCCCGGATGCAGCGCCACCAGCGTGGCCTGCGGATGGCTGCGCGCCAGTTCCACCGATGCGCTGCGGATGAACTGGTTCAGTGCCGCCTTGGCCGCCCGATAGCCATGCCATCCGCCCAGCCGGTTATCCCCGATCGACCCGACCCGCGCCGACAGCGCCGCCAGTCTGGCGGGCCGGTCCCGCGGCACCAGCCGCAGTGCATGTTTCAACAGCAGCGCCGGACCGATGGCATTCAGCGCGAATTGCGCGGCCAAGGCGGCGGGGTCCAGCGCCCGCAGCGCCTTTTCCGGGCGGTGGCCCGCAATTTCCAACCCGCCCGTTGCGATGAAGACCAGATCAAACCCCGGCTCCAGCGGCGCCAGCAGGCGCGCGATGCTGGCCTCGTCGGTGACGTCCAGCCCGTGATCGCGCCGCGACAGGCCCGTGACTGCGGCCCCGCGCGCCCCAAGCGCCGCAGCAAGCGCCGACCCGATCCCGCCCGACGATCCGATGACAAGCGCGCGCATGGGCCCCCTCCGTTTCCGGCCTTGGCAGATAAGGCGATGAAAAGCGCGGGCAAGGCGCGTTTTTTGGCCTTGCGCTGCGGCAATTCCTGCGTATCGTCGCGCCCCATGACACGGGACCAGCATATCGCCTTGCTTTCGGGTGCGCCTTGCGCGCGGCCCGCCCATGCCCTGTCCCCCCGTGGTCTGCTTCTTCTTAGCCGCCTCTGAGCGTGCCCCTGGGCGCGACCGCTCGGAGGTGAACAGCGCCCGCCAGGAAAAAGCACAGACCAGATCCAAGGACCAGACCGATGACCGACACCTCCACGCAACCCCGCGTCATGATCTTCGACACCACCCTGCGCGACGGCGAACAATCCCCCGGCGCCACCATGACCCATGACGAAAAGCTCGAGATCGCGGGCCTCCTCGATGAGATGGGCGTCGATATCATCGAGGCCGGCTTTCCCATCGCCTCCGAGGGCGATTTCAATGCCGTTACCGAAATCGCCAGACGGGCGAAAACCTCTACCATCTGCGGCCTCGCGCGGGCGAATTTCAAGGATATCGACCGCTGCTGGGAAGCCGTGCGCCACGCGAAATCGCCGCGCATCCACACCTTCATCGGCACCTCGCCGCTGCATCGCGCCATCCCCAATCTGGACATGGACCAGATGGCCGAACGCATCCACGACACTGTGACCCATGCCCGCAACCTGTGTGACAATGTCCAGTGGTCGCCGATGGATGCCACACGGACCGAACCCGATTACCTCTGCCGCGTGGTCGAAATCGCGATCAAGGCCGGGGCCACCACCATCAACATCCCCGATACCGTGGGCTATACCTACCCGTTCGAGAATGCCAAGATCATCCGCATGCTTCTGGAACGCGTCCCCGGCGCGGACAGGATCACCTTCGCCACCCATTGCCACAACGACCTGGGCATGGCCACGGCCAATGCGCTGGCGGCGGTCGAGGCGGGGGCGCGCCAGATCGAATGCACCATCAACGGCCTTGGCGAACGCGCGGGCAACACCGCGCTGGAAGAGGTGGTCATGGCGCTGAAGGTGCGCAACGACATTCTCCCCTATCGCACCAATATCGACACGACCAAGATCATGAACCTGTCGCGCCGCGTCTCCACCGTGTCGGGCTTTCCGGTGCAGTTCAACAAGGCCATCGTGGGCAAGAACGCGTTTCTGCATGAATCCGGCATCCATCAGGACGGCGTGCTGAAGAATGTGGAAACATTCGAGATCATGCGCCCCGAAGACATCGGCCTGACGCAGAAGAACCTGACCATGGGCAAGCATTCCGGCCGCGCCGCGCTGCGCGCCAAGCTCAAGGAACTGGGCTATGATCTGGCCGACAACCAGCTCAACGATGTGTTCGTCCGCTTCAAGGCGCTCGCCGACCGCAAGAAGGAAGTCTATGACGAAGACCTGATCGCGCTCGTGGCCGACGAGGCGACGATGGACGCCCATGATACGCTCGTGCTCAGGAAGCTGCGCGTGATCTGCGGCACCGAGGGCCCGCAAGAGGCCGACATGGTCCTGTCCATCGACGGGGTCGATCACCATATCGACGCCACGGGTGACGGCCCGGTGGATGCCGCCTTCAACTGCGTCAAGATGCTGTTTCCGCACAAGGCGCGGCTGCAGGTCTATCAGGTGGCCGCCGTGACCGAAGGCACCGATGCCCAGGCCACCGTCACGGTCCGGCTGGAAGAGGACGGCCGCATCGTCACCGGCGCCAGCGCCGATACCGACACCATCGTCGCCTCGACCAAGGCCTATATCAACGCGCTCAACCGCCTGATCGTCCGCCGCCAGAAAACCGCGCCGGGCGAGGATGTGAAGACCGTCACCTATCACGGCGAATGATGGCCAGAGGGGCGGCGCAAGCCGCCCCGCTAGACCACCCCGAACCGCGCCCGGATCGCCGCCGCATGATCCGCCAGCGCCGGAATGCCCGCCCATTGCGCCATGAGGTCCGCCCAGCGCAGGGCGACAAAGGTCACGTCCGCCCCCTTCACCCGCGCGGCAAGATCGGCCACCTCCGCCTCATGCGCCCGGATCGCGCCCGGATCGACCGGCTTGCCATTGGCCCATGCCGCCGGGGCCGCGTGCAGATAGACCAGCACCGCCCCCAGCCCCCGCTTGCGGCCTTGCGTCCGCAGCCCATAGGCATGCTTCACCAGTTGCACCGCATCCAGATGCCGGAACCGCAACCGCCCCGCCGCCAGATCGCCCCGCAGCGCATCATAGGCCGCCATCCCCGGCCCCCAGTCGCGGCTGTCATAGGCCTCGGAAAAGGCCACCGCCTTGCCGGGGCGGAACGGCTCGTAGCGTTTGGCCTCCACGCCTACCAGCGATGTGGCCGTGGTGATCGCCGCATCCAGCCAGGGATGCCGCCCGCCCGACCAGGGAAACCGCATCTCGGCCTCGATCTCCACCCGCTCGGGCTGCCCCATCGGCACCCCCGGCAAAGGCGGCAGCAAGGCGGGCCGCTCCAGAAACCACCCGAAGGCGTTCACCGCCAGCGCGGACGACGATTCCGGGCTGTCGAACTTCCCCGACGCAACCTCATTTCCCGGGCTGCGCGCCAGGGCGGCCAGTACGGAAGCGACCGGCACTTCGGGAAGAAAATCGGGCATCAAGGCTCCTCACGCATCCACGCCCCGCATAAGCCTGCACGACCATGAAGGAAAGCCCGGACGCAGAAGCAGGGCGAGATCTGACACGGATTTCGCGCCGCTTTCTGGCGCAGAAAGCGGCCACCCCCCGGAATTTGCGTCAAATTCCGGCACGATTTCTGCGTCAGAAATCGCCCCCTGCCCGCCTCATGTTCGGAAATGGGCATTCGGCGGCCAGATGCGGAACCAACCTGCCCCAAATCCATTGCAAAACCGCAAATCCCACCCGTCACGCGGATTTGCGCCCCTTGGCCCCCTGCGGGCTTTCGCTGACACATGGCTGTCTTTATATGGTCACGCTTGCCTCGGCCCCGGCTGAGTCGCAGGTCCATTCACTTTTGCGTCGCACAGGATCACCCCAGCATGTCGGTACTCTCGGGCATCTTTTCGTCGGACATGGCGATCGACCTCGGCACGGCGAATACGCTCGTCTATATTCGCGGCAAGGGGATCGTGCTGAACGAACCATCCGTCGTGGCCTATCACAGCAAGGACGGCAAGAAACAGGTGCTGGCCGTGGGCGAGGATGCCAAGCTCATGCTGGGCCGCACCCCCGGCAGCATCGACGCGATCCGCCCGATGCGCGACGGCGTCATCGCCGATTTCGAAGCGGCGGAGGAGATGATCAAGCATTTCATCCGCAAGGTGCACAAGCGCACGACCTTCTCGAAGCCGAAGATCATCGTCTGCGTCCCGCATGGCGCAACCCCGGTTGAAAAACGCGCGATCCGCCAGTCGGTCCTGTCCGCCGGCGCCCGCCGCGCCGGCCTCATCGCCGAACCCATCGCCGCCGCCATCGGCGCAGGGATGCCGATCACCGATCCCACCGGCAACATGGTGGTGGATATCGGCGGCGGCACCACCGAAGTGGCGGTCCTGTCCCTGGGCGACATCGTCTATGCCCGCTCCGTCCGCGTCGGCGGCGACCGCATGGATGAGGCGATCATCAGCTATCTCCGCCGTCACCAGAACCTCCTGATCGGCGAATCCACCGCCGAACGCATCAAGACCAGCATCGGCACCGCCCGCATGCCCGATGACGGGCGCGGCTCGTCGATGACGATCCGGGGCCGCGACCTTCTGAACGGCGTGCCCAAGGAGACAGAGATCAATCAGGCCCAGGTGGCCGAAGCCCTGGCCGAACCCGTCCAGCAGATCTGCGATGCCGTCATGCAGGCGCTGGAGGCAACGCCCCCCGACCTCGCCGCCGACATCGTGGATCGCGGCGTCATGCTCACCGGCGGCGGCGCGCTTCTGGGCGATCTGGACCTCAGTTTGCGCGAACAGACCGGCCTCTCCATCTCGGTCGCGAACGAGTCACTCAATTGTGTCGCCCTCGGCACCGGCAAGGCGCTGGAGTATGAAAAGCAATTGCGGCATGTGATCGACTACGACAGCTGATCCCCCCGGGGATCGGCCAAGGAAAAGACGGGCCATCGGAAAAGGGTAAGCCGTGGCAAAGTCGCGCAACATCGGACCAGAGGATTACGCCCGCCCCCTGCGACGCCTGTTCGTGGGCCTTCTCGTGCTGCTCCTTCTGGGCCTGTTCCTTCTGTGGCGCATCGATTCCCCCCGCGTCGAACGCTTCCGCGCCGCCCTCGTGGATCGGGTGGTCCCCTCCTTCGACTGGGCGCTCCTGCCCGTGACGAAGGCCGCCGCGATGATCGACGAATTCCAGAGCTACGCCAGCCTCTACGAACAGAATCAGGAACTGCGCCGCGAATTGCAGCAGATGAAGGCCTGGCGCGAGGCCGCGCTGCAACTGGAACAGAAGAACGCCCGCCTCCTTGACCTCAATCAGGTCCGGCTCGACCCGAAACTCACCCATGTCACCGGCGTCGTGCTGGCGGATTCAGGGTCGCCCTTCCGCCAGTCGGTGCTTCTGAACGTCGGCGCCCGCGACGGCATCCGCGACGGCTGGGCCACGATGGATGGCATCGGCCTCGTGGGCCGCATCTCGGGCGTGGGCGAACGCACCTCCCGCGTGATCCTGCTCACCGATTCGAACTCGCGCGTCCCCGTCACCGTGCAACCCTCTGGGCAGAAGGCGCTTCTGTCCGGCGACAACACCGCCCTGCCGCCGCTGGAATTTCTCGAGGATTCAGATCTCGTCCGTCCCGGCGACAGGGTCGTGACCTCGGGCGACGGGGCGATGCTGCCCGCGGGCCTTCTGGTGGGGCAGGTCGTGCTTGGCACCGACCGTCGCCTCCGCGTGATCCTCAGCGCCGATTACGAAAGGCTTGAATTCCTGCGCGTGCTCCGCAGCCACGAACTCACCCCCATCACCGATGCAGGCGCCCTGATCGCGCCGCCGCCCACACGGGTCGAACCCGATGCCGAAACCGGCGAAGGCAGCACGGCCGCCACTGATCCCTCCGCCGCGGGCGGCACCGGCGATGTGACCGACGGCTCCCCGCAACCGGTGGCCAGCGATGGTTGAAGGCCTGCGCTCCTCGGTCTGGCTCTATCGCGGCGCCTTCCTGGTCGTGGCGCTTGTGATCCTCTTCCTGCGCATCCTGCCGCTCGGGTCCGTCGCGGGCGAATGGCCGGGACCGGACCTCCTTCTGTGCCTGATCTTCGCCTGGGTCATGCGGCGCCCCGATTACCTGCCCGTCCTCCTGATCGGCACGGTGGTGCTGCTCGAAGACCTCATCCTCCTGCGCCCGCCCGGGCTGTGGACGGCGCTGGTGATCCTCGCGACCGAATTCATCCGCGCCCGCGTCGCGCTCACGCGCGAATTGCAGTTTCTCACCGAATGGCTTCTGGTCGCTGGTCTGATGGTGGCGCTTCTCATCGCCTACCGGCTTGCCTTCACGATTGTGTTCCTGCCGCAACCCGCCTTCGGCTTTGCACTCCTGCAGACTTTGTGGTCCATCCTGTGCTATCCCCTCGTGGTGGTGGCCTCGCGTCTGGCCTTCGACCTGCGCAAGCCCGCCACCGGCGAAGTGGATGCCTACGGACGAAGGCTGTAATCATGCGACGCACCGCCCGCGAAACCGAAGAAAGCGCCCGCCGCATCAACCGCCGCTCCCTGCTGATGGGCGGCGCGATGGTCGCCATGTTCGCCGTCCTCGGCGCACGGATGCGCTATCTCTCGGTCGAACAGGCCGATGAATTCCGCCTGCTCGCGGAAGAAAACCGCATCAACATGCGCCTGATCCCGCCCGAACGCGGGCTGATCTTCGATCGCAACGGCAAGCTCATCGCCGGCAACGAACAGAATTACCGCGTCACCATCACGCGCGAGGATGCGGGCGACGTCGAGGCTGTCCTCGCCCGCCTCTCGCGCCTGATCCCCGTCACGGCGGATGAGATGGACCGCATCCTGCGCGACATCAAGCGCAACTCCCCCTTCGTGCCCATCGTCGTGGCCGACCGCCTGCCCTGGGAGGATTTCTCCAAGGTCGCCATGAACGCCCCCACCCTGCCGGGCGTCACGCCCGAGGTGGGCCTGTCGCGCCATTACCCGCTGATCGAGGATTTCTCCCATGTCGTGGGCTATGTCGGCCCGGTCAGCGAACGCGACCTTGCCGAACGCCCCAATCCCGAACCGGTCCTGCGGATTCCGGAATTCCAGATCGGCAAGATCGGCGTCGAACGCTGGATGGAGGAAACCCTGCGCGGTTCCGCTGGCAACAAGCGGATCGAAGTCAACCATGTCGGCCGCGTCATGCGCGAACTGGAACGCACCGACGGCATTCCCGGCAAGGACATCCAGCTCACGCTCGATGCCGATGTGCAGAACTTCATCCAGGCCCGTCTGGGCGAGGAAAGCGCCTCCTGCGTGGTGATGGATGTGAATACGGGCGAACTCATCGCCTGCGCCTCCGCCCCCGGCTTCGACCCCAATCTCTTTGTCCGCGGCATCAGCCAGCGCGACTATTCCGCCCTGATGGAAAACGATCACCGTCCGCTCGCGAACAAGACGGTGCAGGGCGCCTATCCCCCGGGCTCCACCTTCAAGATGGTCACGGCGCTGGCCGCGCTCGAGGCGGGCATCATCACCCCCGACTCCTCCTTTTCCTGCCCCGGCTACATCGAATTCGGCGACCGCCGCTTCCATTGCTGGAAACGCGGCGGCCATGGCCGGGTGAACCTCGCCCGCTCGCTGTCCGAAAGCTGCGACGTCTATTACTACGAAATCGCCCAGAAGGTCGGCATCGACAAGATCGCCGAAATGGGCAAACGCCTCGGTCTAGGCATCCGCCATGATCTGCCGATGTCGGCCATCACCGAAGGCATCATGCCGAACCGCGCCTGGAAACAGGAACGCTGGGGCGAAGACTGGCGCATCGGCGACACGATCAACGCATCCATCGGTCAGGGCTATGTGCTGACCTCGCCCCTGCAACTCGCCGTGATGACCGCCCGCATTGCCTCGGGCCGCGCCGTTGTTCCGCGCATCCTGCGCGCCGTCGGCGGCCTGCCCGTGGACATGCCGGATGCCGCGCCCCTCGGCCTCGATTCCGCGGGCCTGCGCGCCATCCGCAACGGCATGTTCGAGGTGATGAACACCCAGCGCGGCACCGCCTATTCATCGCGCATCGCAGATGACACGATGGTGTTCGCGGGCAAGACCGGCACCAGCCAGGTGCGTAATATCACGGCCGCCGAACGCGCGCGCGGCGTGATCTCGAACGACCAGCTGCCCTGGAACCGCCGCGACCACGCCCTCTATGTGGGCTACGCCCCCTATGACAACCCGCGCTATGCGGTATCGGTGGTGGTGGAACATGGCGGCGGCGGGTCCGCCGCCGCCGCCCCCATCGCCCGCGATGCCATCCTGCGCGTCCTGCACGGCGACATCCCGCCGCTGACCGCCTACCCCGCCAATCAGCGCGGGCGGATCGAGACCGACCTGAACGCCCTGCGCGACCGCCTGCGCGACACCGGCCCCCGGGCCAATTCGCGCGCCTGAGCCGAAGGGGGGAACCGCAGGCATGAGCTTTCTCGAATACCAGCTGAAAACCGTCCCCGGCGGCCTGCGCAAGGTGCTTTACCTGAACTGGCCGCTCGTCGTTCTGGTCAGCGCGGTCTCCGCCGTGGGCTTCCTGATCCTCTATTCCATCGCGGGCGGCAATCTCTCGGTCTGGGCCGAACCGCAGATGAAGCGTTTCGCCGTGGGCATCGTGCTGATGTTTGTCGTCGCCTTCGTGCCGATCTGGTTCTGGCGCAACATGGCCGGCTTGGCCTATGGCATCTCGATCCTGCTGCTGCTCGCCGTGGAATTCTTCGGCGTCGTCGGCATGGGCGCGCAGCGCTGGCTCGACATCGGCCCCCTGCGCCTGCAACCGTCGGAACTGATGAAGGTCACGATGGTGATGATGCTCGCCGCCTATTACGACTGGCTCGACCTGAAAAAGACCTCGCGCCCGCTCTGGGTGCTGATCCCGGTCCTTCTGATCATCCTGCCCACCTTCCTCGTCGTGATCCAGCCCAACCTCGGCACCTCGCTCATGCTTCTTATGGGCGGCGCGGCGGTGATGTTCGCGGCCGGCGTTTCCATCTGGTATTTCGCCGCCGTCGCCGCCCTCGTCGTCGGCGCGGTCTTTGCCGTTTTCGCCGCGCGCGGAACCCCGTGGCAATTCCTGCACGATTACCAGTATCGCCGCATCGACACCTTCCTCGACCCCTCCGCCGATCCCCTGGGCGCAGGCTACAACATCATGCAGGCCAAGATCGCGCTCGGTTCGGGCGGCTGGGGCGGCAAAGGGTTCATGCAGGGCACCCAGTCGCGCCTGAACTTCCTGCCGGAAAAGCACACCGATTTCATCTTCACCACGCTGGGCGAGGAATTCGGCTTCGTCGGCGCCTTCTCGCTTCTCATCCTCTACGGCCTGATCCTGTTCTTCTGCTTCACCTCCGCGCTGCAGAACAAGGACCGCTTCAGCCAGCTTCTGATCATCGGCCTCGCCGCCAACTTCTTCTTCTACCTCGCGGTCAACCTGTCGATGGTCATGGGCATGGCCCCGGTCGTGGGTGTGCCGCTCCCCTTCCTCTCCTATGGCGGATCGGTCATGCTCGTGCTGCTCGTGGCCTTCGGCCTGATCCAGAGCGCCCATGTCCACAGGCCGAGGTAATGAATGGGCCGAGGTAACGCATGCCCCTGACCGTCCTCTTCGCCGCGTCCGACGGCAACTGGCACAGCTATGCCGCCCCCCTGCGCGCTGCCTTGGCCGAGGCGGGGCTTGACGCCACCCTCACCCGCGAGGCCGACCCTGCGGCGGTGGATTACATCGTCTATGCCCCCACCAGCCCGCTACAGGATTTCTCCCCCTATGCCCGCTGCAAGGCGGTGCTGTCGCTCTGGGCGGGCGTGGAACGCATCGTCGCCAACCCGACCCTGACCCAGCCCCTCTGCCGCATGGTCGATCCCGCCCTGTCCGAAGGCATGGTGGAATGGGTCGCTGGCCACGCCCTGCGCCACCATCTCGGGATGGACCGCCACATCCTGAACCCCGGCCGCATCTGGGATCCCACCTGCCCGCCCCTCGCCCGTGAACGCCCCGTCGCCATGCTGGGCATGGGCGAACTCGGCACCGCCTGCGCCCGCGCCCTGGCCGCCCTCAACTTTCCCGTCACCGGCTGGAGCCGCACGCCCAAGGCCGTGGACGGCATCCCCTGCCTGCACGGACCGGACGGCCTCGACCGCGCCCTTGCAACCGCGCAGATCGTCGTCACCCTGCTGCCGAAAACGCCCGAGACGGAAAACATCCTCAACGCCCGCACCCTCGGCCTTCTGCCCCAAGGCGCGGTCATCCTGAACCCTGGCCGCGGCGCGCTGATCGACGATGACGCCCTTCTCGCCGCCCTCGAGACAGGCCATGTCGGCCATGCCACGCTCGACGTGTTCCGCACCGAACCCCTGCCGCAGGACCACCCCTACTGGTCCCACCCCCGCGTTACCGTCACCCCCCATATCGCCGCCGACACCCGCGCCCCCTCCGCCAGCCGCGTGATCGCCGAAAACATCCGCCGCAGCGAGGCGGGCGAACCCCTCCTGCACCGGGTGGACCGCGCGCGCGGCTACTGATCCCGGCTCCGACCGCACCCCCTTCACCTTGGCCCAAATACCCAAATCCACCCCAACCACCCCCACCCCCACCCGGTCGCCTGACCGCGCCTCCCCTCCCCCGCATATGGGGCCCGCATAAGGGGCCCGCATACGGCGGAGGGGGCACTGCACCCTGAGAACCCGCCGCATCAGGTCGCGTTTGGAACAGACGCCGCGCCCGACGCCATGCCCTTCTGCCGCCATCGGACAGGAGAATGACATGCGTTACGGTCTTGGCGTGGTCCTCGTGGTGCTGGCCGGGATCCTCTGGTCCACGCAGGGCCTTGTCTTTCGCCAGATCCATGACGCAGGCACCTGGGCCGTGCTGTTCTGGCGCTCGGCGGGCATGATCCCGGTGCTTCTGGCCTTCCTCATCTGGCGCGCGGGCGGCTCTCCCCTGCCCGCGATCCGGGCCGTGGGGCTGGCGGGCGTCCTCGGCGGCATGGGCCTTGTCGGGGCCTTTTCCGGCGCGATCTACTCGATCCAGTCCACCACCATTGCAAATGCCGTCTTTCTCTTCGCCGCCTCCCCCTTCCTGACCGCCCTCATCGGCTGGGTCGCGCTGGGCGAGCGGGTGCGGCGCGAGACATGGGCCGCCATGGGCGTGGCGCTGGCGGGCATCTTCGTCATGGTGCGCGACGATCTGTCGGGCGGCGCAATGGCGGGCAACATCGCGGCCCTGCTGTCGGCCCTGGGTTTTGCCGTCTTTACCGTCACCCTGCGTTGGGGGCGCGTCGCCGACAGCCTGCCCTCGGTCCTTCTGGGCGGCCTGTTCTCGCTCGCAGCCGGGGCGGTGATCGCCGGCCAGATGGGCCAGACCCTCGCCGTGCCCCTGCCCGATGCGCTCTGGGCCATGACCATGGGCGCCGTCACCCTGTCGGGCGGCATGGTGCTCTACGAACTCGGCAGCCGCGTGGTCACGGCGGCGGAATCGGCGCTCCTGTCGAATGTCGAGGTGATGCTCGCGCCCCTCTGGGTCTGGCTCTTCCTGAACGAAACCGCCAGCCCCGCGACCTTCCTCGGCGGCGCGATCCTGCTTCTCGCCGTCACCATGAACGCCCTGTCAGGCGCAAGGCGCGCCATCGCCTGACCCGCGCCCTAACGGTGCCGACGAAAGAACCGCGACCGGGCATACAACTCCTCCAGACGCTTCAACCGGCCCTCCGTCGCCTCCCATGTCCGGTCCTGCACCGAGGCGAGCAGGGTCTCCACCAGCACCAGAAGCGACACCGTCGAATCCCAGGCGCTCGGCGCCTCGATATGGCAGGCCAGGACATGCCGCGCATGGGCGGCGGCGGGCGACAGCCAGCGGTCCGTGACCAGCACCACCTCCGCCCCCTGCTCCACCGACAATTCGGTCAGTTGCAGAACCGAATTCTCGTAGCGGCGGATGTCAAAGACCACCAGCACATCCCCCCGCGCCATGTCCAGCAGCGCGGGCGGCCAGGTGTTCGACATCCCCGACAGAAGCGTCACATTGGGCCGCACGTTCTTCATCAGCGTGACGAAGTAATCCGCCATCGCATGGGTGATCCGCCCCCCCATGGCAAAGACGCGCCGCCCCGGATCGGCCAGAAGCGCCGCCGTGGCATCGAATTCCGCATGGTCGATCTGCCCCAGCGTCGCCTGCAGATTGGCCACCACCGCATCGGCAAAACGGTTCAGGATATGCGTATCCGGTACGCCCCCCGCCCAGCGGTCATGCTTGGCAAGCGGCGAGACCAGCATCGCCTCCACCTCGCCGCGCAGGGCATGCTGGTAATCGGGATATCCCCGGAACCCCAGCTTCTGGCACAGCCGCACCACCGTGGGGTTCGATACGCCCGAGGCCCGCGCAAGTTCCGTGATCGACCCCAGCGCCGCCACCGGATAATGCGTCAGGATATGGCTCGCCAATTGCCGCTCCGCCCGCGTCAGATCGCCCATCGCGGCGCGCATCCGGTCCTCGATCGTGGCGGTGGCATCCATGGCAGACCCCCTGCATCGGCCTTCCGCGCATAGGCATTGGGCACGCTTCCTTGGCTTGGCCGAAAATCCGGGCCAAGTCGATCAGAAAACTTTGTAACAGAAAAAATCTGGCAGAAACATTCTTGACAGAATGCGCCGGCACAGACCAGCCTGAAGGCAACAACAGGGGGATGACTCGCGCCATGCACGCGGGCGGCAACAGAAAGGCGGCGGTCTATCCGCCCGTGGTGGAAAACGCCGCAGCGCGCGGGCGGCTGGTGATCGTCTGCGAACATGCCTCGAACCACATTCCCGCCCGCTGGGGCGATCTCGGCCTCACCCCCGATCAACGCCAGGCCCATATCGCCTGGGATCCCGGCGCCCTCGGCCTTGCCCGCGGGCTGGCAGAACGGCTTGACGCCGTGCTTGTCCACGCCCCCGTCTCGCGCCTCGTCTATGACCTGAACCGCGCCCCCGACCAACCCGGCGCGATGCCCGTCCGGTCGGAAGTGCATGACATCCCCGGCAATGCCGCCCTCGCGCCCGCGGAACGCGCGGCCCGCACCGCCGCCCTCTACCTGCCCTTCCATGACGGGCTCCACGCCCTTCTGATGGATCGCGTCGCCCGTGGCCTTCACCCGGCGCTCGTCACCATCCACAGCTTCACGCCGGTCTATTTCGGCCAGCCCCGCGCGGTGGAATTCGGCATCATCCACGATGCCGACGACAGCCTGCCCCGCGCCATCCTCGATGTCGCCCGCGCCCGCACCTCCCTCCGGACGGCGATGAACGAACCCTACTCCGCCCGCGATGACGTGACCCATACCCTGCGCCTGCAAGCCACACCCTACGCCCTGCCCAACGCCATGCTCGAGGTCAGGAACGACCTGATCGCCACCCCCGCCGCCGAAGCCGCCATGGCCGACACCCTCGCCCCCGTCCTCGCCGCCGCCCTCGATCAGGTGCTGCCCGCGCTGACGCCAGAACCTGCGTGATGCCGCCATGCCCCGTTTCGTGATCGGCTTCGTCAGACTGGTGGACCGCCTGAATTACGGCGTCGGGCGCTTTGCGATGTATCTTCTCTTCGTCCTCATGGCGATCCTGATGTGGTCGTCCATCTCCAAGGCCTTCTTCAACCCCTCGCTCTGGACGCTGGAAATGGCCCAGTTCGTAATGGTGGCCTATTACATCCTCGGCGGCCCCTACACGATGCAGAACGAAGGCCATGTCCGCATGGACCTGTTCTATGCCAAGCAATCCCCCGTGCGCCGCGCCTGGTGGGACGGCTTCACCGTGTTCGCGCTGATCTTCTACCTCGTCATCCTGATCTGGGGCGCCTATGACAGCTTCGGCTATTCGCTCGGCCTGCGCTGGTCCGACCCCGCCACCTCGGCGCTTGGCCTGTCCTGGCCGCAGATCGGCCGTCTGGAACGCAGCCCCACCGCCTGGCGGCCCTATCTCTGGCCGATCAAGCTCGTGATGCTAACAGGCTTCATCCTCATGCTCCTTCAGGCGCTCTCGGCGCTGGCGAAAGACATCGCCACCATCCGCGGAGAGCCGATCCGATGACCTATGAGATGATCGCCGCGCTGATGTTCTCGACCATGCTCCTGATGATGATGACGGGGCAGCGCGTCTTTGGCATCATCGGCTTTGTCGCGGTCGTGTCAGCCATGGCCTTCTGGGGGACCGGCGGGCACGAGATGGGCTTCTCGGCCGCGATGAAGCTGATGAAATGGTATCCGCTCCTGTCGCTGCCCATGTTCGTGTTCATGGGCTATGTGATGAGCGAAAGCCGATTGGCCGATGACCTCTACCGCATGTTCCATGTCTGGTTCGGCCCCATTCCGGGCGGCCTCGCCATCGGCACCATCCTTCTGATGGTGCTGATCTCGGCCATGAACGGCCTGTCGGTCGCGGGCATGGCGATCGGATCCACCATCGCCCTGCCCGAACTTCTGCGCCGCGGCTATCAGAAGGACATGGTGACGGGCGTCATCCAGGCCGGATCGTCGCTCGGCATCCTGATCCCGCCCTCCGTGGTGCTGGTGCTTTACGCCATGATCGCCCGCGCCCCGGTGTCGGAGCTTTGGCTGGCAGGCATCGTTCCCGGCCTGATGATGGCCACGCTCTTCATCCTCTATGTCTGGATCCGCTGTCGGCTTCAGCCGCATCTCGGCCCGGCCATGGGGCCCGAGGAACGCGCCGGCATCACCCGCGCGGAAAAGCTGCGCGCCCTGCGCGCCGGCGCCCTGCCCTTCATCATCTTCTTCGCGATGATGTTCCCCTTCATCAACGGCTGGACCTCGCTCGTCGAAAGCTCGGTCATCGGCGTCGCCGCCACCGTCACGGCGGCGGTGATCAAACGCCGCATGAACGGCCAGGTGTTCGAAACCGCGACCCGCAACACGCTCTTCATCACCTGCATGTTCATGTGGGTGATCCTTGCCGCCCTCGCCTTCGGCGCGGTGTTCGATGGGCTGGGTGCGGTCAAGGCGATCGAGAAACTCTTTGTCGAACGGCTGGGTTTCGGCCCCTGGACCATTCTGATCCTGATGCAGCTCAGCTTCCTCCTGATGGGCATGTTCCTCGACGATACCGCGATGCTGGTGATCGTGGCCCCGCTCTATGTGCCGCTGGTCGCGCGGCTCGACCTCGGCATCCCGCCGCAGGACGTGCTGATCTGGTATGGCGTCCTTTACACGATCACCTGCCAGATCGCCTATCTGACGCCCCCCTTCGGCTATAACCTCTTCCTGATGCGCGCCTTCGCGCCGCCCGACATCACGATGGGCGACATCTACCGCTCCGTGCTTCCCTTTGTGCTGGTGATGGCCGTGGCCCTCGCGATGCTGATGCTCTTCCCGGGCATCGCCCTGTGGCTGCCCAATCTGATTTACCCCAACTGAACCGCAAATGCGGGCGTTCCAGACCCGCACCCAACAAGGAGACGAGACGATGACCACCTCAAGACGTTCCTTCCTGACCAAGGGCGCGCTGGCCGGGGCCGCAACCCTTGCCGCGCCCGCCGTTGTCCGCGCGCAGGCGCCGATCAAATGGCGGATGCAGACCTATGCCGGGGCCGCCCTTGGCGAACAGGTGGTCAAGCCCGCCGTCGATGCCTTCAACCGCATCGCCCAGGGCCAGATGGAAATTGAACTCTTCTACGCCGACCAGCTCGTTCCCACGGGCGAACTGTTCCAGGCCATGCAATCGGGCCGCATCGACTGCGTGCAATCCGATGACGATTCGATGGCTTCGCCCACCGAAGTCACCGTGTTCGGCGGCTACTTCCCGCTTGGCCTGCGCTACTCGCTCGACGTGCCCGCGCTGTTCAACAAATACGGGCTGAAGCAGATCTGGGAAGACGAATACGCCGCCGTCGGCGTCAAGCACATCTCGGCCGGCGCCTGGGATCCCTGCCACTTCGCCACCAAGGACCCGATCAATTCGCTGGCCGATCTGCAAGGCAAGCGCGTCTTTACCTTCCCGACCGCGGGCCGCTTCCTCACCCAATTCGGCGTCGTCCCCGTCACCCTGCCCTGGGAAGACATCGAGGTCGCCATGCAGACGGGCGAACTGGACGGCATCGCCTGGTCCGGCATCACCGAAGTTTACACCGTGGGCTGGTCCAATGTGACCAACTACTTCCTGACAAACAACATCTCGGGCGCCTGGATCGGCCATTTCTTCGCCAACATGGACCGCTGGAACGAGGTGCCGCCGCATCTGCAGGAACTGATGTCGGTCTGTTTCGAACAGTCGCATTACTACCGCCAGCACTGGTATTGGGCGGGCGAGGCCGACCTGCGGATCAATGGCGGCAAACTGCAACTGACCACCATCCCGGACGAGGAATGGCAGACCGTCGAAGCCGCCGCGCAGGTGTTCTGGGAAGAGATCGCGGCCGAAAGCGAAGTGAAGGCCAAGGTCGTGGAGATCTTCAAGCAGTATAACGACGTCATGGTGAAAGCCGGTCGTCCCTACCGCTTCTGAAACAGGGCGGGGGGCGGTCCGCCGCCCCCCGCACCCCCTCACGCGCCCCGATCCACCGCCCGATCCACCGCCCGATCCACCGATTGCGCGAGGCAAGGCGCGAGGATATGATCAAATTCTGCGGCACCGGCATCCGGCCCTGCCGCCCACCGGAGGGATCCATGCGGATCGCGACCCCTGCACGAACCGGCGCCCGCAGCGATTGCTGGCCCCGCAAGCCCGAATTCGGCGGCGCCCTGCCCGCCCGCCGCGCCTGAGCCCCGTTCAGCACCGCACGCACCGGCCCGCACGGGCCACCCCATCCAAGACATGAGGCCAAAGATGCCCGGAACCCTGACCCTTGACAGCCTGAAAGAAGCCGTTGCCCGTGGCGAGATCGACACCGTTCTGGTGGCCGCCATCGACATGCAAGGCCGCCTGATGGGCAAACGCTTCCACGCCGCCTTCTTCCTCGACAGCGGCTACAAGGAAACCCATTGCTGCAACTACCTGCTGGCCGTGGACATGGAAATGAACACCGTCCCCGGCTACAAATCCGCAGGCTGGGAACAGGGCTATGGCGATTACGTCATGAAACCCGACCTCGCCACCCTGCGCGCCCTGCCCTGGCTCCCCGGCACCGCGCTCTGCCTCGCCGACCTGTTGGACCACCACACGCATGAGGAAATCGCCGTCTCCCCCCGCGCGATCCTGAAGAAACAGGTCGCTCGCGCCCGCGCCATGGGGTTCGACCCCATGATGGCGACCGAACTGGAATTCTACATCTTCGAGAACGCCTATGAAAACCTGCGCGATGGCGGCCTCTCGGCCCTGAAACCCATCTCCGGCTACAACGAAGACTACCACCTCTTCCAGACCACCAAGGAAGAGGGCCTGATGCGCGATGTCCGCAACCACCTCTACGCCGCAGGCATCCCGATCGAAAACACAAAGGGCGAGGCCGATGCAGGCCAGCACGAGGTGAACTACAAATATTCCGATGCGCTGGATACCGCCGATAACCACGTCCTCATCAAGCAGGGCGTCAAGGAAATCGCCCATGCCAAGGGCAAGTCCGTCACCTTCATGGCCAAGTATGACCACCGCAAGGCCGGCTCCTCCAGCCACGTCCACCAATCGCTCTGGACGCTGGATGGCAAACCCGCCTTCTACGATCCTGACGATGCCCACGGCATGTCGGCCACGATGAAGCACTTCGTCGCCGGGCAACTCGCCCATGCGCAGGAAATCACCACCTTCCTCGCGCCCTATGTGAACAGCTACAAGCGCTTCACCATCGGCATGTTCGCCCCCACCAAGGCGGTCTGGAGCGCCGACAACCGCACCGCAGGCTTCCGCGTTTGCGGCGAACACACCAAGGCCGTCCGCGTCGAATGCCGCATCCCCGGATCCGACGTGAACCCCTATCTCTGCTGCGCCGCCCTGCTGGCCGCAGGCCTTGCCGGGATCGAGGGCAAGATGGAACTGGAGCCGGAAATGAAGGGCGACATGTATCACGCCGCCGGGGTGCGCGAGATTCCGAAAAACCTGCGCGAAGCCGCCGCCCTCTTGAACGGGTCGCAGATGCTGCGCGCCGCCATGGGCGATGACGTGGTCGATCACTACCACCACGCCGCCCAATGGGAAATCGCGGAAACCGATCGCGTGGTGACTGATTTCGAGCTTCAGCGCCTGCTGGAACGCGCCTGATATAGGGCGGGGTTCACCCCGCCCCCTTTGCAAACCGAAGGCGGGGTGAACCCCGCCCTACAAGCCCGCCCCATGAGGACGCCCAAAATGAAACCCATCCAACTCATCTCGCCGGTCGATGGCTCGGTCTATGCCGAACGCACACCGCTCTCGCCGGATGCCGCAAAGGCTGCCGTCGCCCGCGCCAGATCGGCGCAAAAGGCCTGGGCCGCCCGCCCGCTGGAAGACCGCATCGCCCTCGTCAAGGCGGGCGTCAAGAACCTCAACGACATGTCGGCGGTCATCGTCGAGGAACTCGCCTGGCAGATGGGCCGCCCCACCCGCTTTGGCGGCGAATTCGGCGGCGTCAACGCCCGCACCGAATACATGTCCGACATCGCCGCCAGGACACTCGCCCCCGAGATGATCGAAGACAGCGACAAGTTCCGCCGCTACCTCGCCCGCGATCCGGTCGGTGTGGTCTTCATCGTGGCGCCGTGGAACTACCCCTACCTCACCACGATCAACACCCTTGTCCCCGCCCTCATCGCCGGGAACACGGTGATCCTGAAACACGCCTCGCAAACCATGCTGGTGGGCGAACGCCTCGCGCAGGCCTTCCACGCCGCTGGCATCCCCGATGACGTGTTCCAGAATGTCGTCCTCGACCACGCCACGACGGAAACCCTCATCGCCGCCCGCTCCTTCGGCTTTGTCAATTTCACCGGCTCCGTCGCTGGTGGCATCGCGATGGAAAAGGCCGCTGCAGGCACGTTCACGCCGCTGGGGCTGGAACTTGGCGGCAAGGATCCCGGCTATGTCCGCCATGACGCCAACCTTGACGCCGCCGTCGATACCCTGATGGACGGCGCGATGTATAACGCAGGCCAATGCTGCTGCGGCATCGAACGCATCTATGTGCATGAAAGCCTCTACGACGCCTTCGTCGAAAAGGCCGTGGCCTGGGTCAAGACCCTGAAACTCGGCAATCCGTTCGACGCCGACAGCACCCTTGGCCCGATGGCCAACAAGCGCTTCGCCGCCGTCGTCCGCTCCCAGATCGCCGACGCCATCGCCGCGGGCGCCAAACCCCTGATCGACCCCGCCCTGTTCCCCGCCGATGATGGCGGCGCCTATCTCGCGCCCCAGATCCTCGTGAATGTCGATCACTCCATGCGCGTGATGACCGAGGAATCCTTCGGCCCCGTCGTCGGCATCATGAAGGTCAAGGATGACGAAGAGGCCATCGCCCTGATGAACGACTCGCCCTACGGCCTCACCGCCTCGGTCTGGACGCAGGACTATGACACCGCCCAGGCCATCGGCGCGCGGATCGAAACCGGCACCGTTTTCATGAACCGCGCCGATTACCTCGACCCTGCGCTCTGCTGGACCGGCTGCAAGGATACCGGTCGCGGCGGCAGCCTCTCCTATCTCGGGTTCCATTCCGTGACCCGTCCGAAATCCTACCACCTCAAGAAGGTCTGACCCCCATGACCCACAACGTTCCCAACCGGAACTGGTCCTACCCCACCGCCATCAAATTCGGCGTGGGCCGCGTCGCGGAACTGGCCGATCACTGCAAGGCCGCAGGGATCACCAACCCCCTCTTCGTCACCGACAAGGCCCTCGCCGCCCTGCCGATCACGGCGGATGCCGTCGCCGTGCTGGAAAAGGCGGGCCTCGGCACGGCGGTGTTCTCCGAGGTGGACCCCAACCCCAACGAAGGCAACATGGAAGCCGGGATCAAGGTCTATAAATCCGGGGGCCATGACGGCGTGATCTGCTTCGGCGGCGGCTCGGCCCTCGACCTCGGCAAGATGATCGCGCTCATGGCACATCAGCGCGCCGATCTCTCGGTCTGGGATCTCGAAGACATCGACGACTGGTTCACCCGCGCCGATGGCGACAAGATCGCCCCCATCGTCGCCGTCCCCACCACCGCAGGCACGGGGTCCGAAGTGGGCCGCGCGGGCGTGCTGACCAACTCCGCCACGCACAAGAAGAAGATCATCTTCCACCCCAAACTGATGCCCGTGGTCACGATCTGCGACCCGGCCCTGACCGTGGGGATGCCCAAGTTCATCACCGCAGGCACCGGCATGGATGCGCTCGCGCATTGCCTCGAGGCGTTCTGTTCCCCCTTCTACCACCCGATGAGCCAGGGCATCGCGCTGGAAGGCATGCGTCTGGTGTTCGAGAACCTCCCCACCGCCTATAGCGACCCCACCAACCTCGAGGCGCGGGCGCATATGATGTCCGCCGCCGCCATGGGCGCGGTGGCCTTCCAGAAAGGTCTGGGCGCGATCCACTCGCTCTCGCACCCCGTGGGCGCGGTCTATAACACCCATCACGGCACCACGAATGCGGTCGTCATGCCCATGGTGCTCGACTTCAACCGCCCGGCGATCGAAGCGCGCATCGAAAAGGCCGCCGCCTATATCGGCATCGCGGGCGGCTTTGACGGCTTCCGCAAGGCGGTGATGGACCTGCGCGCCACGCTGAACATCCCGGCCAACCTCACAGCGATGGGCGTCGAGGCCGCGCGTCTGGACGAGCTGACCGACATGGCGCTGGAAGACCCGTCCTGCGGCGGCAACCCGATCGAAATGACGCGCGAGAATACCCGCGCGCTCTATCAGGCCTGCATGTAAGGCACCGGATGGGCCGAACGGCCCATCCGACCCGTAGGATGGGCAGTCCTGCCCATCCCACCCGCCCGCCAACCCCTGTGCGCTGCCGCACCGTTAACCACGCCGTCAGCCGTCCCTCTGCCCGAATTTGTATGCACGCCCGTCTGCACGCCCGCCTGCACTGCTCTGCTGAACGCCCGGAACGCATGACGGATGCGCCGTCCAGCCACCCGTTCGCGCCCCGGCCATCGCCCTGACCCCGACGGAGCCGCCCGCCATGCCCAGCCCCCGCAACACAGAAATTGCCATCATCGGCGGCGGCGTCATCGGTCTGGCCATCGCAGAACGGCTGGCCACTGAGGGGCGCGATGTCACCCTGATCGACCCCAATCCCCCCGGCGAAACGATCAGCCAGCACGCCGCAAGCTACGGAAATGCCGGCACAATCGCCGATTACGCCGTGCTGCCCGTCGGCACCCCCGATGTGCTGAAAAACCTTCCCTCGCTCCTCTTCGACCGCAACTCCCCCCTCGCCATCCGCCGCGCGGCCCTGCCCGCGCTTCTGCCCTGGCTCGCCCGCTTCGCCCTGCAATCCCTGCCCAAAGCCGCCGAACGCAACGCCCGCACCATCGCCGCCCTCATGGCCGACGCCTGCCCCGACTGGATCGCCCTCGGCACCCGTCTGGGCGGTGGTGACATCCTGAAAAAACGTGGCTGCCTCTATGTTTACGAGACGTCGCTCGCCTTCCGCGCCGCCGAAGGCGACATGGCCTTTCGCCGCTCCCTCGGCGTCACGGTCGATCTGATCGACCCCGCCACCCTCCGCCAGATGGAGCCCACCCTGCCCGAGGTGGAAGGCGGCGCCGCCTTCTTCCCCAAGGCCGTCTTCCTGAACGATCCAGGCCGGATGGTCAGCCTCTTGCGGGCCGAAGTCGCTGCCCGCGCCGAATGCGTGACAGGCAAGGTGGAAAGCCTTGAAAGACAAGGGGATGGCATCCTCCTCACCGGCCCCGGCCTGCGGCTCAAGGCCGCCCGCGTGGTCATCGCCGCAGGTGCCCATTCCCGCAAACTCGCGGCACAGGCGGGCGACCGTGTCCCGCTCGATACCGAACGCGGCTACCATGTCGAATGGGACATGACCCAAACCCCCGTCACCCGCCCCACCTGCCCCACCACCCGCGGCTTCTATCTCTGCCCGATGCAGGGCCGCCTGCGCGTCGCGGGCACGGTGGAACTGGGGGGCCTCACCGCTCCGCCCTCTCCCCACCGGATCGCGAAACTCGTTGAAGGCGCACGACAAATCTTCCCGCACCTCCCCGAACCCAGCCGCAGCTGGATGGGCTTCCGCCCCTCCATGCCCGACAGCGTTCCCGTCATCGGCCCCTCCCGCGCCGGGGCCGAAGTGATCCACGCCTTCGGCCACGGCCACCTTGGCATCTCCCTCGCCCCCGTCACCGCCCGCATCGTCGCCGACCTGATCGCCCGCCGCGCCCCCCCTCTCGACCTCGCGCCCCTCAGCCCCTCGCGTTTCTGATCTGCCTTTCACCTTGGCCCAAATACCCATTCGCCAAAGCCCATCCCGCACAGCGGCAGGGACAACGCGCAAGCGGGCGCAAGCGTTCGGTAGCGGACGCAGGATGCCCCCCTTTCCGTGTCGATCAGCCATGAAGGCTTGATTTTCCCGCCCTCCTCGCGCGAGGTGGCGGCATGTGAGTGAACGGAGTGTCGGTATGCAAAGAACAGCCCTCGTCACTGGGTCGGCCGGGTTCATCGGCTTTCACCTCTGCCGCCGCCTTCTGGCCGATGGCTGGCAGGTGACAGGCCTCGACGGGATAACCCCCTACTACGACATCACGCTGAAACACCGCCGCCACGCGATGCTCGCGCAATCCCCCGCCTTCCGCGCGGTGGAAGGGCTGGTCGAAACCCCCGGTCTTGTGGCCGATCTGGCCAGGGGCACCGATGTCATCCTCCACCTCGCCGCACAGGCCGGGGTGCGCCACTCCATCGACGCCCCCCGCAGCTATGTCACGGCCAACCTCGTCGGCACCCATGAAGTGCTGGAGGCCGCCCGCGCCACCCGGCCCCGACACCTTCTCATCGCGTCCACCTCATCCGTCTATGGTGCCAACACCGCCATGCCCTACGGCGAGACCCATCCCGCCGATCATCCGATGTCCTTCTACGCCGCCACCAAGAAGGCGGGCGAGGCAATGGCCCATTCCTATGCCCATCTCTATGCCATCCCCATCACGATGTTCCGCTTCTTCACCGTCTATGGCCCATGGGGCCGCCCTGACATGGCGCTTTTCAAGTTCGTCAAGGCGATCCTCAATGGCGATCCCATCGACATCTACAACCACGGCGACATGCGGCGGGATTTCACCTATGTCGATGATCTGGTTGAAGGAATTGTCCGCCTGATCGACCACGCCCCCGGTCCCGCCGCAGGCCCGCAGGACAGCCTCTCCCCCGTCGCGCCCTACCGCATCGTCAATATCGGAAACGGCGCCCCCGTCGGTCTGATGGAGTTCGTCGAAGCGATCGAGGCGGCAACGGGCCGCCGCGCCGAAAGGCGCTTCCTGCCCATGCAGCCCAGAGACGTGCCCGCGACCTGGGCCGATGCCATGCTGATCGAGGCCATGACCGGCCCCCTGCCACGCACCGACATCCGCGATGGCGTCCGTCGCTTCGTCGCCTGGTTTCGCGAATTCTACGGCGTCTGATCCGTCACAGCATCCCCGGCACCACCTGATCCGGCGGGCGGTGGCCGTCAGCGAAAGTCTTGATGTTGATGATGACCTTCTCGCCCATCTCCACCCGCCCCTCGCGCGTGGCCGATCCCATATGCGGCAGCAGCACCACATTGGGCAATTCCCGCAGGCGCGGGTTGATGTCCGCCCCGCGCTCATAGACATCCAGACCCGCCCCCGCGATCTCGCCCGCGCGCAGCATGCGCGTCAGCGCATTCTCGTCGATGACCTCCCCGCGCGAGGTGTTCACGATCACCGCGGTCGGCTTCAACAGTTTCAACCGCCGCGCATTCATCAGGTGATAGGTCGATGGCGTATGCGGGCAGTTGATCGAAATCACATCCATCCGGCTGACCATCTGGTCGAGGCTTTCCCAATAGGTGGCCTCGAACTCGGCCTCCACCTCGGGGCGCAGGCGGCGGCGGTTGTGGTAATGGATCTGCATGCCAAAGGCCCGCGCCCGCCGCGCCACCGCCTGCCCGATCCCGCCCATCCCCAGAATGCCCAGCCGCTTGCCGCCGATCCGCGCGCCGAGCAGCGCCATGGGCGACCAGCCCTGCCATTCCCCCGACTGCATCACCGCCAGCCCTTCCGGGATGCGCCGCGTCACCGCCAGCATCAGCGCCATGGTCATGTCGGCCGTGTCCTCCGTCACCACGCCGGGGGTGTTCGACACCAGAATACCCCTCTGCCGTGCGGTTGCCACGTCGATATGATCCACCCCCGCCCCGTAATTCGCGATCAACTTCAGCTTGTCGCCCGCCTGCCCCAGCAACCCTGCGTCGATCTGGTCGGTGATCGTGGGCACCAGCACATCCGCACGGCGCATCGCGGCAACCAGCTCGTCCCGCGTCATCGGCGTGTCCGGATCGCGCAGGTCCACGTCGAACAGTTCCTTCATCCGGGTCTCCACCGGTTCCGGCAACCGTCGCGTCACGACAACACTCAAGCGTCCTGTTGGCATGGGGCGCCTCCCTGCACTTCCAAATCCGTTCCCTGAATGGCAAAGTGGCTGCAAGCGGGGGCAGGCACAAGCCCCCGAAGAACAGGCCTCGCAGGTCAATGCAGGGCGGATCGAGGCAGCAGCAGCGCCGCACAGACCGGAACACCGGCAGGCGGCACGGATACGGGCGGTAAGGATGATGGGTCTGGGACGGGTGGCGCTTGCGGGCGCGATTGTCGGCGCGGTGATCGGCTGGGCCAGCTTTGCCCCCGCGCAAGAGACAACCCGACCCATGCCTCGACCTGCGGGTCTCGTGCAGGCCGCCGCCGCGCCACCCCCTGCAGCGCCGGAAGCCGCGCCCGCCCTCGCCGCCCCTGCAGCGGCGCCCGCGCCCGCACCGACCACCCAGCCCGCGCCGATCCGCGCCGCCGCCGTCACACCACGCGACCCCAATCGCGGCTCCGTCACCAACCTGCCCCTGCCCCGTTTCGTGAGCCTCAAGGGCAACGAGGGCAATGCCCGACGCGGCCCCGGCCTGACGCATCGGATCGACTGGGTGTTTACACGCTCGGGCATGCCGCTGCGCATCACCGCCGAATATGAACACTGGCGCCGGGTCGAAGATGCCGAAGGGGTGGGTGGCTGGGTGCATTACGCGCTTCTGTCGGGTGTCCGCTCGGTGCTCATTTCGGCCGACATGGCCGATTTCCACACCCGCCCGCAGGACGGGGCAGAGGTGGCGTTCCGCGCCGAACGCAACGTGGTGGGCTGGGTGCAGGAATGCCGGCCCGACTGGTGCCGCCTGTCGGTCGATGGCGAACGCGGCTGGGTGCGCAAGTCCGCGCTCTGGGGCGTCGGCCCGGATGAAATCATCGAATAGCCACTTGCGAGTCGCTCTCGCTTGATTGCAGGCCACCGGCTGCGGTAGCGGGCGGGGGATTTCTGCCCAAGGCCGCGCCATGCCCCTTCCCGCTTCTGTCCGCATGAACATCTCTGCCGGGGCCGCCTCTGTGCTGGTCGCGGGCACGCTGGTGGGGCTGAAGCTCTGGGCGCTTGGCCAGACCGGGGCGCTTTCCGTGGCCGCCTCGCTGGCCGACAGCGCGATGGACCTGATGGTCAGCCTCGGCGCCATGGCCGCCATCCTCTATGCTGCCAAGCCCGCCGACGAAGATCACGCCTTCGGCCATTCCTCCGCCGAAGACCTTGCCGCGCTCGGCCAGGCCATCTTCATCGTCATCGCCGCCGGGGCCATCGCCTGGGGTGCCGTGGGCCGCCTGATGTCGCCCGACCCCCAACCGCTGGCCGAGGAAGGGCTGGGCATCGCCGTCATGGCCGTGTCGATCCTGCTGACCCTGGGCCTCATCCTCTGGCAAGGCCGCGTCGCCCGGCGCACCGGCAGCCGCGTCGTGGCCGCCGACCGCCTGCATTATCTGGGCGACCTGCTGCCCAATATCGGGGCCATCGCCTCGCTCTGGGCCTCCTCGCGCTTTGGCCTGTCCTCCATCGACTCGGTCGTCGCGCTGGGTGCGGCGGCGATGCTCGCGCTCGGCGCGGTCAAGATCGGCAAGGGCGCGTGGGACGCGCTGATGGACCGCCGCGCCGACCCCGCCATCGTGGCGGGGATCGGCCGCATCGCGGCAGACTGGCCCGGTGTGCGCGGTTTCCACGATCTCAAGACCCGCACCGCAGGCAGCCGCGTCTTCGTGAACATTCATATCGAACTCGATGGCGACCAGACCCTGCGCGAAGCCCATGCCATCGGCGCCGCCCTGCGCCGCGCGATCCTGAACGAATATCCGCAGGCCGATGTGATCGTGCACAAGGATGTGGCCCGCACCCCCGTTGCCCCCTCCAATACAGCCCGGCCCGAGGGTTGACCGCAAGCCAAACCCGGAATCGCCTTTGCCCCCGCGCTGTGGCACTCTGACTCAGGCCCCCTTGCCTCGGGCTTTGAACCATCTTATTATCCATACGTATAATTATCAGGCCTGCCATGCCCGCACCCGCCGACCGCCGCCGCTACCGCCGTGAAGGCGAGGAGAAACGCCGCGACGACCTCATCGCCGCGGCGATGGCGCTGGTCGCCGAAGGCGGGCCAGAGGCCGCCACTGTCCGCGCCATCGCCGCCCGCGCCGGGGTGACGCCGGGGCTGATCCGGCATTACTTCCAGTCCAAGGAAGAACTGACCCACGCCGCCTATCGCCATGTCATGGAAAGCATGACGCAAGAGGCGGTGCGCGCCGTCGATGCCATCCCACCCGACGATCCGGTCGGCCGCCTTGGCGCCTTTGTCGCCGCCAACTTCCGCCCCCCGGTGATGACGCCCCTCCTCGTGGGCGTCTGGGCGGGCTACATGCATCTGGGCCGCAATGATCCGGTGATGCACGCCATCCATGAGGCCACCTATCTTGGCTACCGCGACCGCCTGCAAGACCTGATCGCCGCCCTGCCCCGCCCTGCCGACCCCGCCCGCGACCGCCGCGAAGCCATCGCCTGCAACGCCCTGATCGACGGGCTCTGGATCGAAGGCGGCTCGCTTCCCGACAGTTTCGAACAGGGCGAGGTGACGCGCATCGCGCTGGATGGCATCGGCGCGATGCTGGGCCTCACCTTCCCCGACAGCGCCTATCACGACATCCCCGACAGAAAGACCACCCCATGAGATACGCCCCCGTCACCGACCGCCTCGCCGATCTTGGCGGCGCAAAATGGGAAGTCCACGCCCTCGCCCGCCGCATGCAGGCGGCAGGCGAGCCGGTCATCGAACTGACCATTGGCGAGCCTGACGTCCCCACCCCGCCCGCGCTCATCGACACCGCCGCCCGCGCCATGGCCGCAGGGCGCACCGGCTATTCCAACGGGCGCGGCGAACCCGCGCTCGTCGCGGCCCTTGCCGCCCGCTACACCGCCCGCCGCGGCCGCATCATCGGCACGGATCAGGTGATGTGCCTCCCCGGCACGCAGACCACGCTCTACGCCATCTTCCAGACGCTGGTCACATCGGGCGATGAGGTGCTGGTCGGCGATCCCATGTATGCCACCTATGAAGGCGTCATCCGCGCAACCGGGGCCGCCGTCATCCCCGTGCCGCTCCGCCCCGAGGCCGGCTTCCGCATCCAGCCCGCCGATGTCGCCGCCCGCATCACCCCCCGGTCGCGCGTCCTGTTCCTGAACAGCCCGCACAACCCCACCGGGGCCGTGCTGTCGAAGGATGACCTCACCGCCCTCTGCCGCCTTGCCGCCGACCACGATCTCTGGATCGTCTGCGACGAGGTGTATGAGGATCTCTGCTTCCCCGGCGTGACCTTCGCCTCGCCCCTCGACCTGCCCGAATATGCCGACCGCGTGATCGTCGCCTCCTCCCTCTCCAAATCCCATGCCGCCCCCGGCTTCCGCTCGGGCTGGTGCGTCGGGCCTGCCGAATTCTGCACGCGCCTGCTGCCCCTGTCCGAAACCATGCTCTTCGGCAGCCAGCCCTTCATCGCCGACATGACCGCCGCCGCCGTCTCCTCCCCCTCGCCCGTCGCGGCCGAGATGATGGCCCGCTTCCAGCGCCGCGCCGCGCTGATCCATGCCGAATTGCACGGCGCCGAAGGCCTTGCCGTCCATATGCCGCAGGCGGGCATGTTCGCGCTGCTCGACATCCGCGCCACCCGCCTGTCGGGCGATGCCTTCGCCCGCGCCCTGCTCGCGCAGGCCAAGGTCGCGGTCATGCCGGGCGAAAGCTTCGGCGCGGCACTCTCCGGCTGGGTCCGCCTGTCCCTCACCCAACCCGATGACCGCATCCGCGAAGCCTGCACCCGCATCAAGGCCTTCGCCGCCCAGCGGGTGGCGGCATGAGGACGGTGGGTCAAGCCCTTGTCGAAGGGTTGAAAGCGCGCGGAGTCGAGGTCGTCTTCGGCATCCCCGGCGTCCACACGATCGAGCTTTATCGCGGCCTCGCAGGCGGCGGCATCCGCCATGTCACCCCCCGCCACGAACAGGGCGCGGCCTTCATGGCCGATGGCTATGCCCGCGCCTCCGGCAAACCCGGCGTGGCCTTCGTCATCACCGGCCCCGGCCTTCTGAACGCGCTCACCGCCATGGGCCAGGCCAAGGCGGATTCCGTGCCGATCCTCGTCATCTCCGGCGTCAACCGCCGCGCCAGCCTTGGCAAGGGTCTCGGCCTCCTGCACGAACTCCCCGATCAGGCCGCGATGGTCCGCCCGCTCTGCCAGACGGAACGGCTGGAAGACCCCGTCGACCTCGAAGCCGTCCTTGACCGCGCCTTCGCCCGCATGGCCACCGGCCGCCCCGGCCCCGTGCATATCGAGGTGCCCACCGATGTGATGCCCATGGCCTGCCCCGAAGGCCCCCGCGCGCCCCTGCCCGCCCGCCCCGCCCCCGATGCCGCGCAGATCGCGCAAACCGCCCGCCGCCTGAACGCCGCCCAGCGCCCCGTCATCCTTGCAGGCGGTGGCGCACGCGGCTGCGACACCGCCCTGCGCCAACTGGCCGAACGCCTTGACGCCCCGGTCATCCTCACCGTCAACGCGCGCGGGATGCTGCACGCCCACCCGCTGGGCGTCCCCGCCTCCCCCTCGCTCGATGCCCCCCGGTCGCTAATCGCGCAATCAGACCAGATCCTTGCGCTGGGCACGGAACTCGGCCCCACCGACTACGACATGTATGTGCGCGGCGGCTTCCCGGACCTCTCCGCTATGATCCGCGTCGATGTCTGCGCGGACCAGCTCGCCCGCCACCCCGCCGCGATCACCATTCAGGCCGACACCGCCGCCACCATCGCGGCCCTGCTGCCCCATCTCGCGCAAAAACAGGCCGACGGCCCCGCCCGTGCCGCCCACGCGCGACAAGAGGCACGCGCCGAACTCACCCATCTCCACCCCTCCATGCCCGCGCAACTGGCCATGGTCGAGGCGATCCGCAGCGCCCTCCCGGGCGCGCAGATCGTGGGCGACAGCACCCAGCCCGTCTATGCCGCGAACCTCTATTACGACCATGACCGTCCGGGTGGCTGGTTCAACGCCGCCACCGGCTTCGGCGCGCTCGGCTTCGGCCCCGGCGCTGCCATCGGCGCGGCGATTGCCAACCCCGGCACGCCCACAATCTGCCTGATCGGCGACGGCGGCCTGCAATTCGACCCCGCCGAATTGCGCGTCGCGGTGGATGAATCCCTGCCCATCACCTTCCTCGTCTGGAACAACGCCAGCTACCGCGAAATCGCCGAAGCCATGCGCGACGCCCAGACCGACATCATCGGCTGCACGCCCTCGCCCCTGAACCTCGCCCCCTTCGCCGCCGCCTGTGACCTGCATTTCCAAAGCGTGGCCGAAAACCCGGACGATCTGCACGCCGCCCTCGCAACCCCCCATAAAGGCCCCCGCCTGATCGAGATTCGCGTCACCTCCTGACCACAAGGCGCACCCCTGCCCCTTCATCTTGGCCCAAATACCCAGATCCCCGGCCGGCCTCTCCCGCGCCGACGCCGGGGTTAGAGTGAATGCGGCATTTGCATTTGATCAAATTCCGCGCCATAAGCGCCACAAAGGACAGGGAGATCGCGCCATGGCCAAGGCTCAGACGCTCATCGCAGGCATTCCGAAGGATCGGCTGGAACAGATCGCCGCGCGCGAAGCGCGTCGCTTCGCCCAAAGCCGCCCCAAGGCGGCCGCCGCGCTGGCCAGGGGCGCGGGGGCCTTCCTGGGCAATGTGCCCATGCATTGGATGGCCGATTGGCCCATGCCCCACCTCCCCCTCGTGGCCAAGGCCAGCGGCGCGAAACTGACCGACATCGACGGCTACGGGATCGACGATTTCTGCCTTGGCGATACCGGCTCCATGTTCGGCCATTCCCCCGAACCCGTCGCCCGCGCCATTCGCAAACAGGCCAAACGCGGCCTGACCTACATGCTGCCGACCGAGGACGCGCTGGAAGCGGGCCGCCTGCTGACGGAAACCTTCGGCCCCTTCCGCTGGCAGATCGCCACCACGGCGACCGATGCGAACCGCTTCTCCCTCCGCGTCGCTCGCGCCGTGACGGGGCGGCCCAGGGTGCTGGTGTTCAACGGCTGCTATCACGGCACGCTGGATGACACGATGGTCGAACTTTCCAAGGGCAAGACCATCAACCGCGCGGGCCTTGTGGGGCAGGTCCATGACCTGACCCTCGGCGCGGTGGTCTGCGAATTCAACGACCTTGCCGCTGTCGAAAAGGCCCTCTCAAAGGGCGACGTGGCCGCCATCCTGACCGAACCGGTGATGACGAATTGCTGCATGGTCCTGCCCGATCCGGGCTTCCTCGAAGGCCTGCGCAGCCTCGCCACCAAACACGGCGCTCTGCTGATCATCGACGAGACGCACACCATCTCCACCGGCCTCGGCGGCTATACCCGCACCCATGGCCTGACACCTGACATGTTCGTCGTCGGAAAATGCGTGGCGGGCGGAATGCCCACCGCCGTCTGGGGCATGACGCAAGACGTGGCCGACCGCTTCGCCGCCTACAACGCCACCCGCGCGCCGGGCCATTCCGGCATGGGCACCACGCTGTCGGCCAACCCCATGCAATTCGCCTGCCTCCGCGCCACGCTGGAAGGGGTGATGACCCCGGAAAACTACGCCCATATGGAGGCAGGCGCCGAACGCCTCGCCACTGGCCTCTCCGCCGCGATCGAGAAACACAAGGCCCCCTGGCATGTCGTCCGCGTTGGCGCGCGGGTGGAATTCATCTGCGCCCCCGGCCCGCTCAAGAACGGCAGCGCCGCCCACAAGGCCCACCAGCCGCAGGTCGAGGCCGCAGTGCATACCGCCCTTCTGAACCGCGGTTGCCTGATCGCACCCTTCCACAACATGATGCTGGTCAGCCCCGCCACCAAGACCCGCCAGATCGACCGCCTGATCGCCGCCTTCGACGAAATCCTGACCGAACTCTTCTCCCGAGACCCAGAATGACCGCCCAGACCAGCCCCTCCGGCTCCACCCCTGCCGAGGCCGAAGCCTTCCTCGAAGCCCACCCCGAGATCGAGGCCTTCGACATCGTCCTGCACGATTCGAACGGGGTCGGGCGCGGAAAGATCATCCGCAGGCATGAACTTCTTTCTTTTTACAACAACGGCCGCCACCTGCCCATTTCCATCCTCGGCCTCGACATCTGCGGCGAGGATGTACACGAGACCGGCCTGATCTGGGATCAGGGCGATGGCGACCTGCGCGCCTGGCCCATCCCCGGCACGCTGGTGCCGCTGCACGCCACCCAGCCCCCGCGCGGCGAAGTGCTGATGTCGCTCTACGATCTCGACGGCAACCCGATGACGTCAGACCCCCGCCACGCGCTGCAACGTCAGGTCGATGCCATGGCGGCAGAAGCCCTCTATCCCGCTGGCGCGTTCGAACTGGAATTCTTCCTGCTCGCCAATGATCGCGGCCCCGATGGCAAGGTGCAACCCGCCCGCGACGTGCTCGATGGCCGCGGCTCGCACAAGACCGAGGTCTATTCCGTCGATCACCTGCACGGCATGCTGCCCCTGTTCAGCGACATCTACGCCGCCGCCGACAAGGCCGGGATCAAGGCCGAAACCATGATCTCGGAATATGCCCCCGGCCAATATGAACTGACGCTGCATTACCGCACCGATGTGATGCAGGCCGCGGACGATCTGATGCGGCTGAAGCGGATCGTCCGCCTGCAAGCCCGCCAACACGGCGTCACCGCCTGCTTCATGGCCAAACCGGTGGAGAAATACGCCGGTTCGGGGATGCATTTCCACGTCTCGCTGCTGGACGGTGCCGGCAAGAACGTCTTTGTCGAGGAAACGGAAGGCCGCTGGAACCCCACCATCCTGCATGCGCTGGGCGGCCTGCGCGCCACGATGGGCGAATCCATGCTGGTCTTCGCGCCCCATGCCAACAGCTGGCGCCGCTTTGCCGCGCAAAGCTATGCCCCGGTCAGCCCGACCTGGGGGGTGAACAACCGCTCCGTCGCGCTACGGATCCCGGCAGGCGACATCAAGGCCCGCCGCATCGAACACCGCCCCGCCGGGGTGGATGCCAACCCCTATCTGGTCGCCGCCACCGTGCTCGCCGGCATCCGCCACGGCCTCAAACACAAGATCGACCCCGGCCCCGAAACCACCGGCAACGGCTATACCGAGGCGCAGGACGCGCCCCCCATCCCGGTGGACTGGCGCCAGGCGATCGAGGCGGCCACCGCCTCGGCCTTCCTCAAGGACGCGCTGGGCGCGGACATGCACCGCACCTTCACCGCCATCAAGGCCGCCGAACATGCCCGCGTCGCCCGCACGGTGAGCGAGGTCGATTTCGACCTCTATCTTCACACCGTCTGATGCACCCTCGGTGGGGCGCACGAATTTCCTCCGAAAATTCACGCCCCACCCACGCGGGGGGCGGATTTTTCGAAGGAAAATCGTAGCCCCCGCAAGGCTGGACCGGATCCTTCAGATCAACCCCGCATCCCGTGCGATCATCGCCGCATGGGTGCGGTTCTTCGCCCCCAGCTTGCGGCTGAGCGTCTTGACATGCAGCTTGACCGTCACTTCCTGCAGGTCCAGATCGCGCGCGATTTCCTTGTTCGACTTGCCCCCGCAGATTCCGCGCAGCACGTCGGTCTCGCGCCGGGTCAGCGATTGCAGCGCAAGCGCCATCTCCGGCTCCTGCATCAGCAGGGAAATCGGCGCAAAGACATCGCCCCCTGCCATGAGTTGCACCGCCGTAATCATCGCCCGCGAGGCCAGGGTCTTGGGCACGAACCCCGCCGCGCCCGCGGCCAGCGCCGCCTCGGCAAGGTCGCGCTGTGTGGTTCCCGAAATGATCGCGACCGGCACCCCCGGCGCTGCTGCCCGGGCCCGGGCCAGGCCCTCCAGCCCGTTCATACCCGGCATGGTGTAATCGAGAAGCACCAGGTCGAAACGCGGCCCCTGCGCCAGCGCTGCCAGCGCCTCCGGCAGGGTCGCCACGCAGCGCACCTCGTCGAAACCCTCGGCCAGCAGAAAGGCCGCGAGCGTTTCCCGCACCAGATCATGGTCATCGGCCAGCAAAAGCCGCATGCGCCGCCTTTCCCCGTGAAAGGCCCGAACAGCCCCGGTTACACACCCGTTCCTGTCAATACGACAGTCCCCGACCCGAGTTTACTCCGCGAAACCAGTTGGAAGGCAAGTCTCTTCTGCCCTAACCTGCGCGACAGAAAGTCTGTCCCCCGACAGACGACCGCCGACAGGAACAGGAGGATCGGGTGCCCCCCCAGCTCTGGGCAGGCAGGCTGCGGATTGGCGTCACGGTGGCGCTGGCCATCGGCTGTCTGGTCATCATCGGGCTTCTGGCGCAGGAGGTTCGCGCCAAGCTTGCCGCGCTGCAACGCGCCACATCCGACAACACCCAATGGGTGATGATGCAGACCGAGGTGGAGGTGCTGCGCCTGCAAGGCGCCGTCGCGGCGGCCCGGGAGGCCCCGAGTTCCGAGGCGCTGGACGAGATCCGCCGCTGGTTCAACGTCTTCTACAGCCGCGTCTCGATGCTGGAACGCAGCGCCATCTATGCGCCGCTTCTTGCCCGGCCGGAATACCGCGCCGATCACGCTCGCCTGCGCACCTTCCTGGACGCCCGCGTCGCGCTGATCGACGGCCCCAATACCCGTCTGGCCGGGGCACTGGACAGCCTCGCCGCCGATCTGCCCGACATTCGCACCACGGCCCGACAGATGACCCTCAACGCGCTGTCCGATTTTGCCGCCGAGTCGGACATGAACCGCGAATCGATCTCGGTCACGCTCCTGCGTCTTGCACTGGTCTCGGGGGTGCTTCTGCTGATCGTGGCCGGCGTGGCGGGCATCCTCGCGCTGCAGATCCGCCGGTCCGAGGCGCAGAAGCGCGCCCTCGCCGATACCTCCGCCTCGCTCTCCACGATCGTCGCCACCTCCGCCGACGGCATTGTCGTGACCGATCTGCAGGGCGTCATCCGGGCCTTCAACCCCGCCGCCGAAGCGATCTTCGGCCTGCCGGCCGATGCCGCACAGGGGCGCAACGCGCTCGATCTGCTGCTGGTCGAGGGCGCTGACGGCCCCCAGCGCCAATCCCTCGTCGCGGCCCTGCGCGCCCCCGCCCCCGCCGCCGCCCCGATCCGGGTCGAGGTGGACGCCCGCCGCGCCGACGGGCGCGCCTTCCCGGCCGAGGTCTCCATCGCCCGCGCCCGCATCGCCGAGGCGGGCGTTGTCGTGGCCTTCGTCCGCGACATCTCGGCCCGGCGCGAAGCCGAAGAGGCCCTGACCCGCGCCCGCGACAGTGCTCGCGCGGGCGAAAAGGCCAAGGCCGAATTCCTGGCCATCATGAGCCATGAGATGCGCACGCCCCTGAACGGGCTCATGGGGTCGATGGATCTGCTGGGCCAGCGGATCACCGACCCCGAACAGCGCGAGCTTCTGTCGGTGATGGAGGCCTCGGGCGACATCCTGCTCAGCCATGTGAATTCCGTGCTCGACGTATCGCGTGCCGAAGCCGGGGCCATCGCCCTGGAACGCGCGCCCTTCGATCTCGACCGGCTGCTCGAGGAAACCGTCGCCAATCAGGCGGGCCTTGCCGCCGCCGGGGGCAACCACATCACCCTGTCCCGCCTGTCCGGCCCGCTGGGGCAGGTGCTGGGCGACCGGGGGCGGTTGCGACAGATTCTGCTCAACCTGGTCGGCAATGCGGTCAAGTTCACAAAGGTCGGAACCATCGGGATCGAGGCGGAACGGATCGAAGGCCCCGGCAAGATCGTGGAAATCCGCGTCAGCGACACCGGCATCGGCATCGCCGAGGCAGACCAGCAGCGCATCTTCGATGATTTCGTCACGCTCGACGCCAGCTATGGCCGCAGCGCCGGGGGCACCGGCCTTGGCCTTGGCATCTCGCGGCGGCTGGCGCAGGCCATGGGCGGCGAGATCGGCGTGGAAAGCGTCGAAGGCGAAGGCAGCCTGTTCTGGCTGCGCCTGCCCCTGCCGCCCGCCAGTGCGGAAAACATGTCCCGCTCCGCCACCGCGTCCGGCGCCATCGGCCCTTCCGTCCCCCCCGATGCTGCCTTCGGCCCTCCGCTTGATGTGCTTCTCGTCGAAGACAATGCCATCAACCGCTATCTCCTGCGCCGTTTCGTGGAAAGCGGTGGCCACCATGTGACCGAAGCCGCAGATGGCGTCGAAGGCGTGGAACGCGCGTCCGAACAGCCCTTCGACGTGATCCTGATGGATATTTCCATGCCCCGCATGGATGGCATCGCCGCCACGCAGGCGATCCGCAGCGGCAACGGCCCCTCTGCCCGATCGCGCATCCTGGCGCTGACCGCCCATGCGCTGCCACAGGAACTCGCCCGTTTCCGCGCCGCCGGGATGGAGGCGACGCTGACCAAGCCCATCGCCCGCCTCGCCCTTCTCGCCGCGATCTCTGGCCATGTCCCGTCCTCCGATCCGCCCGCAGCCACGCCGGAAAACCGGGTGATGGACGAAGCCAGCCTCGCCGATCTCGGCCGCCAACTCGGCCCTGCGACCGCAGCGCGCCTGATCGCACGCCTCATCGCCGAGGCCGATCAGATCGTGGGTGAACTGGCCTCCCTCGACCCCCTTCGCGATGCCGACCGCATCGCCACCCTTTGCCACCACCTCTCCGGCTCTTCCGGCACCTTCGGCACACGCGGGCTGCGCATCGCCCTGCAGGCGGCGCAGACGGCGCTGAAGCTGCACCGTGACCCCACCACCGACCAGACCACCGACCCGACGCCAGAGCCAGCACCCGACGCCGATCTGCGCGGCCTCCTTGCCGCCATTCCGCCCGCCTGGGCCGCCTGCCGCACCCGGCTTGTCGAAGAACAGGCGCGGCTGGCGCTCTGCCTCGACGCCCGGACGTCGGCAGAGAGCGCAGGCCCGCCGTCGCCGCAGCCCCTCAGTGGCCCTTGACCGCTGCCCGTAACGCGCGCCGGATCAGGCCAGGTACCCGCGCATCCAGCCCGACGGGCGGCAAAACATCGCCCCGAAACCCCGCCGACGCCAGCGCCTGCGGCAGATCCTCGATCACATGCCCCCCCCGCGCTGCGAAAAAGGGCAGCACCAGGGATCCGGCCGGAAGCCCTGCCGCCACCTCCGCGATCTGCGGCGACTGGTCGATAAAGGCCGCCTCCACGCGCCGAAACCCCGCCTCGCGCCGCAGCCGCTCGGCCATGGCATGGGCCACGTCCGACGGGGCCGTGCTGCGGAAACTGCCATGCGCCGCCAGCAGCAGCGGCAGATCGGCGGGCGCAATGCCCCGCCGAACCGCCGCCTCCCGCGCGATGTCAAGCGTCAGAGCCTGCACCCCGGCATCCAGCCCGAAGGGCGGCAGCACGCGCCAGCCCTCCGCCCCGGCCTCGGCCAGACGCGCGGGAAGATGCGTCATGGTGAACCACCCTCCCGCCATGAACAGCGGATAGACCAGCCCTCCCGATCCAAGCGACGCCACCGCGCTGGCCAGCGCCCCGGGTTCGGCCAGCGTCGCAGAACCGACGCGCCAGTCCGGCATCAGCGCCTGCACCTTGGCGGCCAGAAAGGCGATCTCCGCCGCCGCTGGCCCGGGGTCCGACGGCTGGCCATGGGCCACGATCAGGGCGGCGGGCAGAGCGGCGGTCAGATCAAGGGGGGATGCATGGGTCATGCCCGCCACATAGCCATGCCGCGCCCCGCGTCAACCTTCCGGCGCGGCAAGACCGGGCAGCATGTCCGCCGTCAGGGCCGCCCGGCAATGATCGGCAAAGGCCGCCACAACCCGCCGCAGCGGCGCCCCCCCGGGCAGGATCAACCCCATCCGCATCGGCGCCCGCGCCGTCACCAATGGCACAAAGACCAGCCGTCGCCCGTCCGGCGCGCGATCCGATCCCAGCCGGATATTGGCAATGGAATAGCCGAATCCATTGGCCACCATCGCCCGCATCACCCCCATGTCCCGCGTGCGCTCCGCCACCTGCGGGCGCAGGCCTTCCGCCGCGAAGAAGGACAGGAAGTAATCCGCGCTATAGGGCAGATCCAGAAGCACCATCGGATGCGGCGCCAGATCCGCCGCCGTCACCTGCCCCCGTCCCGCCAGCGGGTGATCCTCGGGCAAAAGCGCATGCGGCGGCAGCGGTACAAGCGGCAGAAACTCCAGATCCCCCGGCAATTCCAGATCATAGGACAGCGCCGCATCCAGCCGCGCATGGCGCAGCGCCTCGATCAGCTCGGCATGGTCATGCTCCGATTGGCGGAACGTCACCTCCGGATAGGCCTCGGCGAAACTGCGCCGCAGGCGCGGCAGCACGACCTGCGCAAAGGTCTGCAGGCAGCCCAGCGCAAGGGGTCCGCGCACCTGGCCCGTCAATTCCGCCGCGCGATCCGCCAGCGCCCCACCCGCCGCAAGAACCGCCCGCGCCGCTTCGGTGAACTGCCGCCCGCCCTCTGTCAGCGACAGGCCCTGTGCATGGCGCCGAATGAACAGCGGCAGCCCGAATTCCTGCTCCAGTTGCGAAATCGCGGCCGAGATCGAGGGCGATGACACATGGCACCGCTCCGCCGCCAGCGCGACGGAACCGCATTCCGCAACCGCGACCAGATATTCCAGTTGGCGAAGGGTAAATCGCAAGGGCATCTGCGCAGGCTATCCCCGTCCCACCCGGACCGGCAACCCCTCCCCGCCTGCACCCCGCAACCCGCACCCCGCAACCCGAAAGACGGGAACCCTAGCCTTCCCCCGGCACACCATAGGATGGCGCCGCCCGGGGATCGCGCGCGCGCTGAATGTAGGCTGCCATCTGCGGGGCATAGACCTCCCAGGTCCGCGCCACCGCCTCGATGGGCCGCGCCGCGTCGCACCAGTCGCAGCGCAGCTCCGCCACGGGCCAGCTTTCGCGATCCACGATCAGCAAGCCCGCCGAATGCACCGGCCCCGCCTCGCCCCCTGCGTCACGCCCTGCCATCAACGCCGCCACCAGCCGGTCGCCAAAGCTGCCTCGCGCCCCCAGAAACCCCGCGACCATCGCCTCCGGCACCGCCTCATGCGCCAGCAGGTTTCCGCCAGCAACCACCCCCGGCGCCTCGGCCACCCCCCATCGGCCCAGGATCTGCGCGCCGCAGAAGCTGGCCACCCCGCCAGCGCCATCGACGCACATCAGCTGCCGATAATCGACAAAGGACGCCCCGGCGACAACCGCCGCCATGGCCGCCGCCGCCGTCTCGCCCGCCGCCATCCGTGCCAGAAGCGCAGGCCCCAGCCCGGGATCGGTGATGTTCTGCGTCGCCGCCACCCCCACCCCGGCCCGCGCATGGGCACAGCGTGCCGCCACCGCCGGCGACGAGGACGAGATCACCATCCCGAACGCCCCCGTTTCGGGACAGCGGGCCAGCAGGGAAAAGGTCATGCGTCACCTCCGGGTGGCAGATGTCGCATGGGTATTTGAACCAAGGTGAAACGGCATCTTCATCTTGGCAATAAATACCCAGGCAACGCGGATGCAGGGTGCATCAGTCGGGGATCACGGCGGTGGCGTCAATCTCCACCAGCCAGTCGGGCCGCGCCAGCGCCACCACGACAAGGCCCGTGCAGACCGGATGCACACCCCGGATATATTCGCCCATCGTGCGATAGACCGCCTCGCGGTGGCGCACGTCGGTCAGATAGACGACCAGCTTGGTCACATGCTCCATCTTCCCGCCGCATTCCTCGACCAGCTGGCGGATGTTTTGCATCACCTTGTGGGTCTGCTCCACCGGATCATGGCTGCCGATATTCTGTGCGGTGTCCAGATCCTGCGGGCATTGCCCGCGCAGAAAGATCATGGTCCCCCGCGCCACCACGGCCTGCGCCAGATCGTTGTCCAGCTTCTGTTCGGGATAGGTGTCCTTGGTGTTGAACTTGCGGTGGCGGATATGGGCCATGATGTCTTTCCGGTGGGATGTGGGGGAAGGGGTCGCAGGTAACGACGGGTGACTGGCTCACGCCTCGGGCATCATCCGGGCGATGTATTGGGCGAATTCGAAATTCGGCCGCTCCAGATGGCTCAGAGGGCCGGGCACCGACATCCGCGCCAGAAGGCCGCGATAGACCTTCTCGGTGCAGCCCTTGTCCTCGACCTGCACGTCATCCAGCAGCGCCTTGACCGCCGCCAGATGCGCGGGCGCGTCCGGGTCGGCCATCCAGTCGGCACTCATCCCGCCGCCGAACAGCACCTTCACATGGCCGGGACCATCGGGCGTCAGGCTCAGATACCAGAAATAGCCCGGCGTCAGCGTGATCAGCAACGCGGGATAGATCGCCAGCAGCCAGGTGATCCGCCGCTCATCGCCCTGCAACCGCGTGTTCGACGGATGCGCCAGTGCCAAGGGCACCGTGTCGTTCTTGACGATCCAGTGATAATTGAACGCCTCCGTCCCCTCCGGGCATTCCATCAGCGCCAGATCGCAACTGCCGCCGATCGTGCCCGCGTGGCAGGCGGGCAGGTGATAGCTTTCCATGAAATTCTCGGCCAGCACCTTCCAGTTGGTGGCCCAGCGAAACTCTTCGCGGAAGGTCTCGGCATAACTCCCCATGTCCAGATGACCCACCAGCGCCTCGACCTCGCGCAGCCGGTCATGCACATCGGGCGCATCCGGGTTCAGCGTCACCATGATCCAGCCATGCCAATCCGTCACGCGGATCGCGGGCAGGCGGACCTGATCCTTGCAGAACGTCTCGTTCAGCGTCATGGCAGGCGCCCCGCGCAGGGAACCATCCAGATTATAGGTCCAGGCGTGATAGGGGCAGACGATGGCCCGCACCCGCCCCCGCCCTTCCAGCAGCGTGCTCATCCGGTGGCGGCAGACATTGCTCATCCCGCGCAAGGCCCCGTCCCGGTCGCGCAGGATGATCACGGGTTCCCCCGCAATCTCCATCGTCAGGTAATCGCCGGGTTCCTTCAGCGCATCGGCACGGCCCGCACAAAGCCAGTCCTGCGCAAAGATGTGGCGCCGCTCGGCCTCGGCGAAATCGGGCGAGACATAGACCGACTTCGGCATCGCCTGCGCCCGCTCGAACGGCACCGCCACATTGGCACGCAATTCCTCGATCGCCCGCAGGCCGGCATCCACAGCAGTCATCGCGTCATCCTTCGGCAAGGCACCACAGGCCCCCCGAGGCCGCTGCGCACACGTCACTTTCCGCCACCGCCCCGCGCAAGGAAAGCAGGATGTTCCGCCGCGCCGATTAGGCCCAGCCTAATCAACACCTTCACCCGTCTGCGCCACGATCATCCCCGCCAGCCGCGCGGCCACCGGGGTCAGGACCGCCCCCGCCCGCGTCAAGAGGCCAAAGGGTTCCACAACGATCCCCAGATCGACCGGCAAAATCTCGTAGGGCGACCCCACCCCCGCGAACCGGTCGCAGACCGCACGCGCCAGCGGCGCAATCGCATTGGATTGCTGGATCAGCGCCAGCGTCAGCAGGAAGGACGCCGTCGCCAACCGCTGCGATGGCTGCGGCAGGCCCAGCGCGCGCAGGCGCCCGATCACCGCCTGGGTCAAAAGCGCCTCCGGCCCCGGCAGCACCCAGTCATATCCCATCAACTCCAGCGGCTCCACCGGGCCCCGCCCCGCCAGCCGATGCCCCCGCCGCACCATCAGCGACACCGGCTCCACCCCGATCGGGTCTGACAGGTGCAACTGCCCCTCCATCCCCTCGGGCATCCGCCCGATGGCGAAATCCAGCCGCCCGCCCAGCAACTGGCTGCCCAGCAGGTCCGATGGCGCGACCACCACCTCGGTCGTGACCCCGGGCAGCGCCAATCGCGCGGTCCGCAGCGCAGGCAGCACCCGGTCCAGCGCCGGCCCCGTTACCGACCCGATCCGCACATGGCCCGATCCGCCGCTGGCGATCTCGGCCATCTCGCGGCCTGCGTCGCGCAACTCCGTCACCACCCGCGCCGCACGCCGCGCCAGCGCCACCCCCATCGGCGTCAGCGCGATCCCCCGCCCCGTGCGCAGATGCACCGGCTGGCCGGTGATCCGCTCCACCTCGGCCAGCAGGCGTGACGCCGCCGGTTGCGCCACTCCCAGCAGGTCTGCCGCCAGCCCCAGCTGCCCCGTTTCCGCCAGCGCCGCCATCAGCCGCAGATGCGCCAGTTTCAGCCCGCGTCGCAGCAGATCATCCGCATCCGACATAACATTTTCGCCATGTATAAATCACAAATCATTCTTTGACGGATATGCAATGCCATTGCAATCCTCCCGCACGGCGCGATCGGGTGGGAGAATCCGCTCGCAAAGCCGAAACGTGCCGTGGCGCATCACGGCGAGGGAGGACACCATGCAACTTTCCAGAAGGGCGCTTCTCGCGCTCGCCACCGCCGCATCTCTGATCGGCGCACCCAGCTTTGCCCAGGACAAGGGCACCGTGGGCATCGCCATGCCGACGCAATCTTCCGCACGCTGGATTTCGGACGGCAACTCGATGGTGGAACAGTTCACCGCCGCCGGTTACGCCACCGATCTGCAATATGCCGAAGACGACATCCCGACCCAGCTTGCGCAGGTCGAAAACATGATCACCAAGGGCGTCAACGTCCTTGTCATCGCCGCCATCGACGGGACCACCCTGTCGAACGCGCTGGAAAACGCCGCCGCCTCGGGCATCAAGGTCATCGCCTATGACCGCCTGATCCGCGACAGCGGCGCCGTGGACTATTACGCCACCTTCGACAACTTCAAGGTGGGCGTCCAGCAGGCGGAAAGCCTGGTCAAGGGCCTGAACGAACGCTTCCCCGACCAGAAGCCGTGGAATGTCGAACTTTTCGGCGGCTCGCCCGACGACAACAACGCCTTCTTCTTCTACAACGGCGCCATGTCCGTGCTGCAACCCTTGATCGACTCGGGCGACATCGTCATCCCGTCGGGCCAGATGGGCATGGATGTGGTGGGCACCCTGCGCTGGGATGGCGCGGTGGCGCAGGCCCGCATGGACAACCTGTTGTCGGCCAACTACGGCGACAAGCAGCTTCACGGCGCGCTCTCGCCCTATGACGGGCTGTCCATTGGCATCCTGTCGTCGGTCAAGGGCGTGGGCTATGGCTCGGGCGACCTGCCCATGCCCATCGTCACCGGCCAGGATGCGGAAATCCCCTCGGTCAAGTCGATGATCGCGGGCGAACAGTATTCGACCATCTTCAAGGACACCCGCGCGCTGGCCGGCGTGACCGTCAAGATGGTGGATGCGATCATCTCGGGCGGCGAGCCGGAAATCAACGACACTTCCACTTATGACAACGGGGTGAAGGTCGTTCCTTCCTACCTGCTGGAACCGCTGCCGGTGGATGTCACGAACTATGAGGGAATCCTCGTCGGTTCGGGCTACTACACCGCCGACCAGCTGAAGTAAGGCCGCAAGACACAGGCCCGCCCACCCATGCGGTCGGGCGGGCCTGTTCCAGCCGGGGGGATCACATGGCAACGCTTCTCGAGATGCGGGGGATCAGCAAGGTCTTTCCCGGGGTCCGCGCGCTGGACCATGTCAACCTCACCGTCGAACAGGGCGAGATCCACGCCATCTGCGGCGAAAACGGCGCAGGCAAATCCACCCTGATGAAGGTGCTGTCCGGCGTCTATCCGCACGGCTCCTATGAAGGCGACATCTTCTACGATGGCAGCCTTCTCGCCAATCGCGGCATCCGCGACAGCGAAGCCCGCGGCATCATCATCATCCATCAGGAACTGGCCCTCGTGCCGCTCCTGTCCATCGCGGAGAACCTCTTTCTCGGAAACGAGGTCGCGACCAATGGCATCATCAACTGGCCCAGCGCCTTTCAGCAGACCGAAGCCCTGCTGAAGAAGGTCGGCCTCTCTGAGCCCCCCAGCACCCAGGTCGGCAAACTGGGCGTGGGCAAGCAGCAACTCATCGAAATCGCCAAGGCGCTGGCGAAGGACGTCCGCCTTCTGATCCTCGATGAACCCACCGCCGCGCTTCAGGAAAACGACAGCCAGAAACTTCTGGACCTGATGCTGGAGCTGAAGGCGCAGGGCGTCACGCAAATCATCATCAGCCACAAGCTGAACGAAATCGGCCGCGTCGCCGACCGCATCACCATCATCCGCGACGGCACCACCGTCTCCACGCTCGACAAAGCCGAGATCAGCGAAGAGCGCATCATCCGCGACATGGTCGGCCGCGACATGGCCCACCGCTACCCCGACCGCGTGTCGAACCCCGGCGAGGTGCTGATGGAGGTAGAGGGCTGGAACGTCTGGCACCCCGAACAGCAAAGCCGCCAGATGATCCGCGACGCCGCCTTCACCGTCCGCAAGGGCGAAATCGTCGGCATCGCAGGGCTGATGGGCGCGGGCCGCACGGAACTCGCCATGTCGATCTTCGGCCAGACCTACGGGCGCAACATCTCCGGCACCGTAAGGATGGGCGGCAAGGTGGTGGATACGTCCAGCGTGACAAAGGCCATCGACGCGGGCCTTGCCTATGTGACCGAAGACCGCAAGCATCTGGGCCTTGTCCTTGACGAACCCATCGTCCGCAACATCACGCTGGCCAATCTGGCGGGCGTTGCCACCCGGGGTGTCCTGTCGCGCGGGCGCGAACAGCAGGTGGCCGAAGAATACCGCCGCGCCATGTCGATCCGCACGCCAAGCGTGTTCCAGAAGGTCGTCAACCTGTCGGGCGGCAACCAGCAGAAGGTCGTCCTGTCGAAATGGCTGTTCGCCGATCCGCAGGTGCTCATCCTCGATGAACCCACGCGCGGCATCGACGTGGGCGCGAAATTCGAGATTTACACGATCATGCAAGACCTCGCCGCCCAGGGGCGCGGCGTGGTGATGATCAGCAGCGAAATGCCCGAACTTCTGGGCATGTGCGACCGCATCTATGTGATGAACGAAGGGCGCATCGTCGGCGAGTTGTCCCGCGACGAGGCAAGCCAGGAACGGATCATGTCCCTGATCATTCGGGGTGAAGACAAGACAGGCGACAAAACGGGCGGCAAGGCAAGGGTGGCGTGATGGCAGATCAGACAGCAAGCGCGGGCGGCAAGGGCATCGGCGCCCATCTGGGCGGGCATCTGCGGGAAAACGGCATGATCCTCGCGCTGGTCGCGATCGTGCTCTTCTTCACCGTGATGGTGCGCGTCACGCAAGGCGTCGATTTCCTGTCGGCGCAGAATATCACCAACCTTTTCCTGCAAAACTCCTACGTCATCATCATGGCGCTGGGGATGCTTCTGGTCATCGTCGCAGGCCATATCGACCTGTCCATCGGGTCGGTCGTGGGCTTCACCGGCGCCGTCGCTGCGGTGCTGACCGTCAATATGGGCTGGCCCGTCTATGCCGTGGTGCCCACCTGCCTGTTCGTCGGTCTCTGCATCGGCGCGGCGCAGGGCTATTGGGTCGCCTATTGGCGCATCCCGTCCTTCATCGTCACGCTGGCCGGGATGCTGGTGTTCCGTGGCCTGACCCTCTGGCTGTTGGCCGGGCAGAACGTCGGCCCCTTCCCGCGGTCCTTCCAGTCGCTCTCCACCGGCTTCATCCCCGATGCCTTCGGCGTGGACCGCCCCAACATGACCGCGCTCGCGCTGGTGGCCCTGGCCGCCGTGGCGATCCTTTGGGTGGGCCTGCGCGCCCGTGCGCGCGATCAGCAATTCGGCATCACCCCCGAACCGATGATCGTCTTTGCCATCCGCAACTTCGTCATTGCGGCGGCCCTGCTGTTCGTGGGCTACAAGCTGGCCTCCTTCCGGGGCCTGCCCAATGTGGTACTGGTCCTGTCGGTGCTGACCGTGCTTTACGCCTTCTTCACCGAAAACACGACCACAGGCCGCCGCATCTATGCGCTTGGCGGCAACGAAAAGGCCGCCCGCCTGTCGGGGATCAACACTGAAAGGCTGACCTTCTTCGCCTTCTGCAACATGGGCGTCCTCGCCTCGCTTGCCGGCATGATCGTCGCCGCGCGCCTGAACTCCTCCACCCCCAAGGCGGGCGTCGGGTTCGAACTGGACGTCATCGCCGCCGTGTTCATCGGCGGGGCCTCCATGACCGGCGGCTCGGGCAAGATCATCGGCGTCGTCGTCGGCGCCCTGATCATGGGCGTGATGAACAACGGCATGTCCATCATGGGCATCGGGATCGACTATCAGCAGGTCATCAAGGGCCTCGTCCTCCTCGCAGCCGTCATCTTCGACGTCTACAACAAGAACAAGTGAGGCACCCGATGCTCCTCTCCCAGATCACCCAGCCCGACGGCTCCCTCGCCGTCGTGGTGCGCTCGGGGTCCGAAGCCGCCATCCTGCGCGGCACCGCCTCCACCTATGCCCTCGCGCTGGAGGCGGCATCGACGCGCCGCCCCGTCGCCGCCCTCATCGCCGAACGCGGCCTTGGCGCGGCGGTGGACCTGCCCTCGCTTCTGGCCGAAGGGCGCGTCACCCTGCCCATCACCCATCCCGATCCGGCGCATATGCACCTCACCGGCACCGGCCTCACCCATCTGGGCAGCGCCTCGGCCCGCAACGCCATGCATGCGAAACTCGAAGGAGCGGAAACCCTGACCGACAGCATGAAGATGTTCCGCATGGGTCTGGAAGGCGGCCGCCCTGCCCCCGGCACCCCCGGCGTGCAGCCCGAATGGTTCTACAAGGGCAATGGCACCACCGCCGTGGCCCCCGGCCAGCCGCTGACCATGCCGCCCTTCGCCGAAGACGGCGGCGAAGAACCCGAACTTGCGGGCATCTACGTCATCGCCCCCGACGGCACCCCCTGCCGCCTGGGCTGGGCACTGGCGAACGAATTCTCCGACCACATCACCGAACGGGTCAATTACCTCTGGCTTGCCCATTCCAAACTGCGCGACGCCTCCTTCGGCCCTGAAATCCTCGTGGGCGACCTGCCCGCCGATGTGCAGGGCACCTCTCGTATCCGTCGCAACGGCGCTGTGATCTGGGAAAAACCCTTCCTGTCGGGCGAGGCGAACATGTCCCACACCATGGCCAATCTCGAACATCACCACTTCAAATACGGCATCTTCCGCCATCCCGGTGACGTGCATGTCCATATGTTCGGCACCGCCACCCTGTCCTTCGCCGACGGCATCACCACCGAGCCCGGCGACGTGTTCGAGATCGAGGCCCCCGCCTTCGGCCTGCCCCTGAAGAACCCCCTCGCCCGCGCCGCCGCGCCGAAATCGGCCACCGTCGCCGTTCATACCCTCTGAGGACACCATGACCTTCAAACCCGCCCAGTGGCCCCGCAAACTGCGCTCGCAGGAATGGTTCGGCGGCTCCAGCCGCGACAACATCTATCACCGCGGCTGGATGAAGAATCAGGGCTTCCCCCATGACCTGTTCGATGGCCGCCCGGTCATCGGCATCCTGAACACATGGTCCGAACTGAACCCCTGCAACGCGCATCTCAATGCGCTGGCGGAAAAGGTGAAGAACGGCATCTATGAGGCAGGCGGTTTCCCGGTCGAGGTTCCCGTTTTCTCCGTCTCGGAATCCGCCTTCCGCCCCACGGCCATGATGTTTCGCAACATCGCCGCCATGTCGATCGAGGAACAGATGCGCGGCCAGCCGATGGATGGCTGCGTGCTCTTGGTGGGCTGCGACAAGACCACCCCTTCGCTCCTCATGGCCGCCGCCTCCACCGACCTGCCCTCCATCGTGGTCACGGGCGGGCCGATGCTGAACGGCTATTTCCGGGGCGAACGCGTGGGCTCCGGCACCCACCTGTGGAAATTCTCCGAGGCCGTGAAGGCCGGCGAAATGTCCCCGGCAGAGTTTGCCGAGGCCGAGGCGTCGATGTCCCGCTCCGCAGGCTCGTGCAACACGATGGGCACCGCCTCCACCATGGCCTCCATGGCCGAGGCGCTGGGCATGGCGCTGTCGGGCAATGCCGCCATCCCGGCGGTGGACTCGCGCCGCCGCGTCATGGCGCAGCTTTCCGGTCGCCGCATCGTTCAGATGGTCAAGGACGATCTGAAACCCTCCGACATCCTCAAGCGCGAGGCGTTTGAAAACGCCATCCGCACCAATGCCGCCATAGGCGGATCAACCAATGCCGTGATCCACCTTCTGGCCATCGCAGGCCGCGTCGGCATCGACCTGACGCTGGATGACTGGGATCGCCTTGGCCGCGACGTTCCCACCATCGTCAACCTGATGCCCTCGGGCAAATACCTGATGGAAGAATTCTTCTACGCCGGTGGCCTGCCCGTCGTCCTGAAACGTCTGGGCGAATCCGGGATGCTGAACAAGGACGCCCTCACCGTGTCAGGCAGCACGATGTGGGATGAGGTGAAGGATGTCATCAACCACAACCCCGACGTGATCCTTCCCGTCGAAAAGGCCCTCACCCAGTCGGGCGGCGTCGTCGTGGTCAAGGGCAACCTCGCCCCCAATGGCGCGGTCCTGAAACCCTCTGCCGCCACCCCCGCGCTGATGACCCACCGGGGCCGCGCCGTGGTGTTCGAGGACATCGACGACTACAAGGCCAAGATCAACGATCCCGACCTCGACATTGACGAAACCTGCATCATGGTGATGAAGAACTGCGGCCCCAAAGGCTATCCCGGCATGGCCGAGGTGGGCAATATGGGCCTGCCGCCCAAGGTTCTGAAAAAGGGCATCACCGACATGGTCCGCATCTCGGATGCCCGCATGTCCGGCACCGCCTATGGCACCGTGGTCCTGCACACCTCGCCCGAAGCCGCGGCGGGCGGCCCGCTCGCCGTGGTGCAGAACGGCGACATGATCGAACTCGACGTTCCCAACCGCCGCCTGCATCTCGATATCAGCGACGCGGAACTCGCGGCCCGCCTTGCCGCCTGGACACCCCGCGTCACCCCGCCCGACTCGGGCTATGCCATGCTCCACCACAAGCATGTCATGGGCGCGGACAAGGGCGCCGATCTCGATTTCCTGCGCGGCTGCCGGGGTGCGCCGGTCGGCAAGGATTCGCACTGATGGCAAAGATGAAGCTGGCCCTCGTCGGCATCGGCAAGATCGCCGTGGATCAGCACGTCCCGGCCCTCGCCGCCTCGCCCGATTGGGAACTGTCGGCCACGGTCAGCCGCTCGGGCACCGTGGACGGCATCCCCGCCTTCACCGATTTCGCCGCCATGCTGGCCGCGCGCCCCGACATCGGCACCATCTCGCTCTGCCTGCCGCCCCAGCCCCGCTACGCCTATGCCGAAGCGGCGCTGAAGGCGGGTCGCCATGTCATGCTGGAAAAACCCCCCGGCCAGACGCTGGCCGAGGTGCACGCGCTGGAACGCCTCGCCGCGCAGCATGGCGTCACCCTCTGCGCCACCTGGCATTCCCGCATGGCCGAGGCGGTCGCCCCCGCGAAGGACTGGCTCGCCGACAAGACCATCACCCGCGCCCATATCACCTGGCGCGAAGATGTGCGCAAATGGCACCCCGGCCAGGACTGGGTTTTTGAACCGGGCGGCATGGGCGTGTTCGATCCCGGTATCAACGCCCTGTCCATCCTGACGGAAATCCTGCCCGCCCCGGTCCATATCACCGCCGCCGATCTGGAATTCCCCGCCAACCGCGACACCCCCATCGCCGCGCGTCTGGTATTCAGTGGCAACATCACCGCCGATTTCGACTGGCGGCAGGAAGGCCCGCAGACCTGGGATATCGAAATCGACACGGACAAAGGCCCCTGCGCCCTGCGCTTCGGCGGCAACCGGTTCGAGGTGGCAGGGGTCGAAGTCGCCGGTGAACACACGATCATGGGCGAATATCCCAAACTCTACGCCCGCATGGCCGAACTGGTGAAGGCAGGGCAATCCGAAGTGGACCTCGCCCCCATGGTCCATGTCGCCGACGCCCTGACGCTGGGCAAGCGCCACGTCACAGATGCTTTCGACTTCTGACGCCTTCGACTTCTGACGGCCTCCCCGTCAGAACGGCAGCGGGGGAAGGGCAGCGCCCTCCCCCCCGCATCCGGTCAGGTCCGCATGACCCGATAGATCGCGGGGATGACCAGCACCGTCAGCAGCGTCGATGTCAGCAACCCGAACAAGAGCGAAATCGCCAGCCCCTGAAAGATCGGGTCGGCCAGGATCACCACCGCCCCGATCATCGCCGCCACCGCCGTCAAGAGGATCGGCTTGAACCGGATCGCCCCCGCCGCGATCAGCACATCCACCGTCACCGGCCCGGTGGAAGAATGCCGAATGAAATCCACCAGCAGGATGGAATTCCGCACGATGATCCCCGCCAGCGCGATGAACCCGATCATCGACGTGGCCGAAAACGGCGCTGCAAACAGCCAATGCCCCAGCATGATCCCCAGAAAGGTCAGCGGGATCGGCGTCAGGATCACCAAGGGCAGCTTGAACGACCCGAACTGCGCCACCACCAGAATATAGATGCCCAAGAGCGCGATGCCAAAGGCCGCCCCCATGTCGCGGAAGGTGACAAAGGTCACTTCCCACTCGCCATCCCACAGAAGCGTGACCTTGCTCTCATCCTCGGGCTGGCCATGCAGGCTGATCTCGGGCTTGGTGCCCTCTGCCCAATCCTGCGCCTCGATGGCCTCGGCCACCGCCAGCATCCCGTAAAGCGGGGCCTCGAAATCCCCCGCCAGCTCCGCCGTCACCATCTCGGCCTCGCGCCCGTTATGCCGGAACACCGGATAGGACGACACTTCCTCCACCACCCGGATCACATCGCCCAGTTCCACCACACCCCGCGCACCCGGCAGCACATTGGCCGGGATCGGCGTCGTCAGGAACCGCGCATCCAGCACCCGGTCGCCCTTGTCGCGCCCCACGATCAGCGGGATGGGATAGCGCCCATCGCCCCGGTGCGAATAGCCCACCACCTGCCCGCCATTCAGCAGGGCCATGGTGTCAAAGACATCCGCCTCCTGCACACCGAAGAATTCCAGATCATCGGTGGAAATCATGGCCCGCAGGCGCGGCGCCTGCACCCCGAAACTGTCATCCACATCCACCACGAAGGGCACATTTTCAAACGCCGCCCGGATCTGCGCCGCCGCCGCCCGCCGCGTTTCCGCGTCCGGCCCGTAAACCTCGGCCAGCAGCGTGGCGATGACGGGCGGCCCCGGCGGCGGTTCCACCACCTTCAGCACCGTCCCCGCAGGCACCTCCAGCGCCGCCAGCCGTTCGCGGATCTCCAACGCGATGGCATGGCTCGCCCGATCCCGCTCCGCCTTGGGCAAGAGGTTGATCGCCACCTCGCCCAATTGCGGCTCGGCCCGCAGATAGGTATGCCGCACCAGCCCGTTGAAATTGAACGGCGCAGGCGTCCCGGCATGGGTCTGCACCGATGTCACCTCGGCCATTTCCATGACGATGGCCGCCACATCCTGCGCCACCCGATCCGTCGCCTCGACCGACGCGCCCTCGGGCAGGTCGATCATCACCGAAAGCTCCGACTTGTTGTCGAACGGCAGCAGCTTCACCGTCACATCCCGCGTGTACAACGCCGCCAGTGACCCGAAGGACAGCACCACTGTGACCAGCAGAAACGCAAGGCTGCGCCCCTTGGATGCCAGCAATGGCCGCGCCACCGCCTCATAGCCGCGCTCCAGCCAGCCGCCCGCATGATCGCCATGCCCGCCGTCGCCATGCGTCCCGCCGCCATGCGCCGACATGTCCGCGCGGCCCGCGATCTTCACCATCAGCCAGGGCGTGATGATCACCGCCACGAAGAACGAGAATATCATCGCGGCCGAAGCATTGGCCGGAATGGGGCTCATATAGGGCCCCATCAGCCCGCTCACGAACAGCATCGGCAACAGCGCCGCCACCACCGTCAGCGTCGCCACGATGGTAGGGTTGCCCACTTCGGCCACCGCATCAATCGCCGCCTGCATCCGGGGGCGCGCGTCCTTCATCCCCCAATGCCGCGCGATATTCTCGATCACCACGATCGCGTCATCCACCAGAATCCCGATGGAAAAGATCAGCGCGAACAGGCTCACCCGGTTCAGCGTGTATCCCATGATCCAGGCCGCAAATAGCGTCAGCAGGATCGTCACCGGAATGACGATCGCCACCACCACCGCCTCGCGCCAGCCGATCGCCAGCCAGACCAGCGCGATGATCGAAACCGTCGCCAGCCCCAGATGGAACAGCAATTCGTTGGCCTTCTCATTCGCCGTCTCGCCATAGTCGCGCGTCACGGTCAGGGTCATGCCCTCGGGGATCAGCGTGCCTTCCAGCGTCTCCACCCGATGCAACACCTCTTCCGCCACCACCACGGCATTGGCCCCGGCGCGTTTCGCCACGGCCAGCGTCACGGCAGGCGCGCGCTGCACCACGCCATCCGCATCCTTCACCAGATGGCTGACGATATGGTCCGACGTGTCGGGGACAAAGCTCACCTCCGCCACATCGCCCACATAGACCGGCCGCCCGTCCCGCGCCGTCAGCAACAGGTTCGCCACCTCGGCCGGCGCGGTCATCGTCTCGCCCGCCACAAGGTCCACCATGCCGCCCTGATCGCGCACCTTGCCGGTGTTCAGCGTCCGGTTCGCCTGCGCCACCTTCCCCGCCAATTGCTGCAAGGTCACACCGTACAGCGCCAACCGCTCCGGGTCGGGTTCAATGCGGATCGCTTCCCGCGCCTCGCCCACGATATAGGTCAGGCCCACATCCTCGGTCTTGGCCACTTCGGATTGCAGCGCACGCACCACGCGGGTCAGGTCATTCGCCGAAACATCCTCACCCGACAGGGTCAGCGTCAGGATCGCCACATCGTCGATCCCCCGCCCCACGACCAAAGGCTCCGGTATCCCAACCGGAATCCGGTCCATATTCGCGCGCAGCTTGTCATGCACCCGCAGGATCGCATCCTCGGCCCGCGTCCCCACCTCGAACCGCGCCGTCACCAGAACGGCATCATCGCGGGTCTGGGAATAGACATGCTCCACATCGTTGATCCCTTTCACCAGGATCTCCAAGGGCTCCGTCACCAGCTTCACGCCATCCTCGGCGCGTAACCCCTGCGCCTGCACATGGATATCCACCAGCGGCACGGAAATCTGCGGCTCCTCCTCGCGCGGCAGCGACACCAGCGCCACCAACCCCGCCGCCAGGGCCGCCAGAATGAACAGGGGCGTCAGGGCCGAGGCGATGAAGCCCTTGGTCAGCCGCCCCGCAATGCCCAGATTGACCTCACTCATGGCCCACCTCACCGGCTTTCGGTGCCACCGCCCGCACCGCATCGCCCGCGCGCAGACCCGTCAGCACCTCGACCATCGCCACGCCATCCACCGTAACGCGCGCGCCCGGCACCACGGCGCGCAATCCCGCGCCGTCCACTGCAACGAAATCCACCCCGCCCCGCGTCGCCAGCGCCGTCTCCGGCACCAACAGCGCCGACCGTTCCCCCACCGGCAGCCGCACCAGCACCCGCGCATCGACAAACCGATCGGGCAACCCCGCCACCTCGACATCGGCCACCACGCGGCCATTCTCGATCAGCGGATAGACCTTCGCCAACCGCCCCTCGGCCACGCCTTCCGCGCCCTCGATCTGGATGGCATCGCCCTCGGTCAGGTCCGCCGCATGCCGCTCCGGCACGGCCAGCCGCAGGAAGATGCCGCCGCCCCCGATCTGCGCCACGGGTTCCCCCGGCATCACCACCGCGCCCTGTGCCACCGGCACATCCAGCACCCGGCCCGCCACCGGGGCCAGCACCGCGCCTTCCGCCGCCTGCTGTTCAATCACCTGCCGCTGCGCCTCCAGCGCGGCGATCTGGCCCGTCACCACATCCACCTGCGTCCGCAGCGCATCCAGCCGCTGCGCCGTCGTCACGCCTTGGGCCAGTAATTCCTCGCCCCGGCGCAGCTCGGCCTGCGCATTGCCCAGTTGCGCCGCCAGGGCCTGCCCCTGCGCGTCCAGCGCCGAAAGCTGGAAACCCAGCTTTTCATCCACGATCCGCGCCAGCACATCGCCTTGCGCCACCACATCGCCCTCGGCCACGCTCAGGGAAACCAGCGTCCCCCCCAGCCGCGCCCGCGCCGGAATGCGATCCCGCGCCTCGATCCGCCCATAGACGGCCTTCCACTCGGTCACGGGCACGGGTTCCAGCGTGACAACCTCCGCCCCTGCCTCGGCAAAGGCAACCGAACCGCCCGAAAGAGCCAGGACCGAAGCCAGAATGAACGCGCGCATGACAGGGCCTCCTTGCGATGATGCTGTCCACCTATACCCGATCCACAAAACATTCAAGACTGTGAATATATAAATGCCGGACAAAAGCGCACGCCCCATTGCCAAGACGGGCGCCGCCCGCCACCCTTGCACGCAGAACACGCCTCGGACCAGCCGGATGGACAACGCAGAACAGTACCGCCTCTTTGCCTTTATTGGCATCCTCGCGGTGATGGCGGTCTGGGAACTGGCCGCCCCCGACCGCCGCGCCGAAATCCCGCGCCTGATCCGCTGGACCAACAACCTCGCGATCGTGGCGCTCGACACCGCCCTTGTCCGTCTGCTGATCCCCCTGCTGCCCGTCGCCGCCGCCGACTGGGCCACCGCGCAGGGTTGGGGGCTCCTCCACCCCTTGCCCCTCTGGCTTGCCGTGCCCGCGGCCTTCCTCCTGCTCGACCTCCTGATCTGGGGCCAGCACGTTGTCATGCACCATGTCCCCGCCCTCTGGCGGCTGCACCGGATGCATCATTCCGACACCCATCTCGATGCCTCCACCGGCCTGCGCTTTCACCCGCTGGAAATCCTGCTCTCCACCCTCATCAAGATCGTGGCCGTCATCGCCCTCGGCGCCCCCGCCCTCGCCGTCATCGCCTTCGAGATCGCGCTGAACGCCACCTCCCTCTTCACCCACGCGAATATCCGCCTCCCCGACCGCACCGAAAGCCTGCTGCGCCGCCTGATCATCACCCCCGCCCTGCACCGCATCCACCACTCGGTCATCCCGCAGGAAACCAACAGCAATTTCGGCTTCACCCTCTCGCTCTGGGACCGCGCCTTCGGCACCTTCCGCCCCGCCCCGCAGGGCGACCCGCAGACCATGCCGCTCGGCATCGAACAGTTCCGCACAAGGCGCGAGGCATGGCTCGACCGCCTCCTGACACAACCTTTTCGCCGCTCCTGAAACCCGCAGTGAAACTTTTCCGAACACGCCCCCGTTGCTCCGGACACAGGCGGAACCGATCCGCCCCAAACCGGAGGAAACCATGCTCAAGACCACGATCCGCACGCTCGCCCTGACCACCCTGCTCGCCCTGCCCGCCATGGCCCAGGACAACCCGATGGTCGGCGGCGCGCCGATGTTTGCCGATAAGAACATCGTCGAAAACGCCGTCAACTCCAAGGATCACACCACCCTCGTCGCCGCCGTGCAGGCCGCAGGCCTCGTGGAAACCCTGCAATCCCCCGGCCCCTTCACCGTCTTCGCGCCGGTGAACGATGCCTTCGCCGCCCTGCCCGCCGGCACGGTGGAGACGCTCCTCATGCCCGAAAACAAGGGCACGCTGACCAAGGTGCTCACCGCCCATGTCGTTGCGGGCAAACTGTCGGGCGCAGAAATCATGCGCCGCGCCAAGGCCTCGCGCGACGGCTTCTACCACATGCAGACCGTGTCGGGCGACGCGCTCTCGGCGCAGGTCAAGGGCCGCAACCTTTACCTGATCGACGAAAGCGGCAATGCATCGAAAGTCACCATCGCCGACGTGAACCAGTCGAACGGCGTGATCCACGTCGTGAACGCGGTCCTCGTGCCGAAGTAAGCCCCGAAACGACAACGGCCCGCCAATGGCGGGCCGTTTGCAGTAGGTCGGGGTTCAACCCCGCCGCGCCGATCACGCCCGCTTCAACCGGATCACCACATCCACGCGCGACACCTGCATCCCCTCGGGCGCCTCGGGCAGCCCTTCGATCCGCAGCGTATCGGCGGGCGCATCGCTCAAGGTAGCGCTGTCTTCCCAATAGAAATGCGGGTGATCGTCCATGCGCGTATCGAAATAGCTTTTCGACCCGTCCACCACGACCTCGTTCATCAACCCCGCCTCGCAAAAGGCGCGCAGCGTGTTGTAAACCGTGGCCAGCGACACCTTCTCGCCCGCCTGATCGGCCAACGCGAACAGGCTTTCCGCCGTCACATGCCGGTCCTTGCCATCGCCCACCAAGAGCGCGGCCAGGGCCAGACGCTGCCGCGTCGGGCGCAAACCGCCTCGCGACAACCACTCCGTCCCCCGCTCCTGTGCCGTCAGCGCCATGCGCAATCCCTGCAAATCCTGTGCTTTCCCAGCAGTTATATAAGGCCGCCAAGGGGGGAAATACAAATGAAAACACCCCGCGCGCGCCGTCTGCCCCCCCGTGCAACCCCCGCGCCACCCCCGTGCCACCCTTGCCAGCCATTCGCACAGGGTGCTAAACGGGTCGCCGCGACAGAAAATTACACCGGGAAACCCGCCCATGGCCGCCTATCCGACCAGCTTCGACCGCGACGCCCTTCTGAAATGCGCGCGGGGTGAGTTGTTCGGCCCCGGCAACGCCCAGCTTCCCGAACCCCCCATGCTGATGATGGACCGCATCACCGACATCTCCGAAGATGGCGGCCTGCACGGCAAAGGGCATGTGGTGGCCGAATTCGACATCACGCCCGACCTGTGGTTCTTTGCCTGCCACTTCCCCGGCAACCCGATCATGCCCGGCTGCCTCGGCCTCGATGGCCTGTGGCAGCTCACCGGCTTCAACCTCGGCTGGCGCGGCTGGCAGGGGCGCGGCTATGCGCTGGGTGTCGGCGAGGTGAAACTCACCGGCATGGTCCGCCCCGACCGCAAGATGCTGACCTACAAGGTCGATTTCACCAAGGCCCTGCAAACCCGCCGCCTGACGATGGGCGTCGCCGACGGCATCGTCGAGGCCGATGGCGAGGTGATCTATGTCGTGAAGGACATGAAAGTCGCGCTGAGCGAGGCCTGATCAGAAAATCATCCCGCCTCGGCAGACTCGGCCGTAAACGAACCGCCACCCCTGCCGTTCTCTTGCCTGATCCGGCCCGACAGCAGCCCCGCGCTGCCATCCGGCCCTGTGGAACATGAGTGGAGGCGGCATGGACGGCGCAATCTTCGACGGGGGCGCAATCGACGGGCGCGCAGTGATCGGCAGCATCGTGCATCGCACGAATGGCTTCGTCTATCGCTGCCGCAATGACCGCGACTATTCCATGCTCCTCATGGAAGGCGCGGTCACGGAGTTGACCGGCTACCCGTCCGAGGAATTCCTCGCCGCCCCGCAACGGTCCTATTCCGGCCTCTGCCACCCCGAGGATTCGGATGCCGTCTTCGCCGCTGTCGATGGCGCGCTGGAACGGCGTGAAAACTGGTCGGTGGATTACCGCCTCGTCCGCCCCGACGGGTCAACCCGCTGGGTGCATGAGGTGGGCGGTGGCGTGTTCGATGCGGCAGGGGAACTCGAATTCCTCGAAGGCATCGTTCTGGATCACGAGGCGCGCAAACGCGATGACGCCGCCCGCAGCAGCCGAAACCACCAGATCACCACCCATTGCCGCACCCTGATGCAGGAAACCAAACCCGTCCTCTCGGTGCTGCGCGAACTGCGCATCCTCGCCATCAACGCCCGGATCGAAGCCGCCCGCGCCGGCCATGCCGGGGCCGGCTTCGCCGTCGTGGCGGGCGAGGTGGGCCGCATCGCGGACGAAACCTCCACCCGCGCCGCCCGCGTGGCCGACCTGACGGAAGAATTGCAGAAACTCCTGCGCGACGCAGGCTGATCGCGCGGCCACAGCGTCACGCCGCAGACACCCCGCAGGATGGACGACCAGCGCCCATCCTACCCGTCCCGATCCCCCGCAAACCCCTCCATCCCCGGAAACGGCGGCAACCACCCCTCACGCCGCACCGTCCACAACTCATAGCTTGGCACGAACACCCCCACCTCATCCAGCGTGCCCAGATGCACCTCCACCTCCGCCCCGCTGCGCGAGATCACCGATGACCCGCAGACCGGGCAAAAGCACCGCCCTCGGTACTCCCCCACCTCCCCCGTCACCGCCACCCGCTTCGCCGGATAGATGGCGCTCGCGTGAAACATCGCGCCATGATGCTTGCGGCAGTCCATGCAATGGCACACACCCACCCGCAATGGCGCGCCTTCTGCCACCACCCGCACCGCCCCGCACAGGCAGCCCCCCGTCACGCATCCCGTCTCCCGGTCCATCCCATCCCCCTTGCCCCTCGCCCCCCTCTCCCTTAAGGACAACCCAAGGATACAGGATACGGGAGGCTCCATGCGCCGCGTCGTCATCACCGGGATCGGCATCGTCTCGCCCATCGGCAACACCGCGGCCGAGGTCGAGGCCTCCCTCCGCGCCGGCAAGTCCGGCATCGTCTTCGCCCCCGAATATGCCGAACGCGGCTTCCGCAGCCAGGTCCACGGCCAGCCCAACATCGTGCTGGAAGACCATATCGACAAGCGCGATCTGCGCTTCATGGGCGACGGTGCGGCCTACAACTTCATCGCCATGGATCAGGCGATCAAGGATTCCGGGCTGGAACCGTCCGACATCTCGAACGACCGCACGGGCATCATCGTCGGCTCCGGCGGCCCTTCGACCAAATCCTTCTTCAAGGCGCATAACATCGTCCGCGAAACCGGCTCGCCCAAGCGGATCGGCCCTTTCGGCGTGACCAAGGGCATGTCCTCCACCACCTCCGCCTGCCTTGCCACGCCCTTCAAGATCAAGGGCGTGAACTACTCCATCACCTCCGCCTGCTCCACCTCCGCCCATTGCATCGGCAACGGCGCGGAACTCATCCAATGGGGCAAGCAGGACATCGTCTTCGCGGGCGGCGGCGAGGAACTGGACTGGACGCTGTCCTGCCTCTTCGACGCGATGGGCGCGATGAGCAGCAAATACAACGACGCGCCAGAGACCGCCTCCCGCACCTATGACGCCACCCGCGACGGCTTTGTCATCGCAGGCGGCGGCGGTGTGGTGGTGCTGGAGGAGTTGAACCACGCCCTCGCCCGCGGCGCAAAGATCTACGGCGAGGTAACCGGCTACGGCGCCACGTCTGACGGCCATGACATGGTCGCCCCCTCGGGCGAAGGCGGCGAACGCTCCATGCGCCTCGCCCTCTCCACCCTGCCGCAGGGGCGCAAGATCGACTACATCAACTCCCACGGCACCAGCACCCCGGTGGGCGACGTGACCGAGATGGAGGCGATCCGCCGCGTCTTCGGCCGTGGCACCACGCCCCCCGTCGCCTCGACCAAATCCCTCACCGGTCACTCCCTCGGCGCGACCGGCGTGCATGAGGCGATCTATTCGCTCCTCATGATGAACGGCGATTTCATCGCGGCTTCGGCCAATGTCACCACCCTCGACCCCGCCCTCGACCCTTCGGAAATCGTCACCACGATGCGCGACGGCGTAACCATCGACTCGGTCCTGTCCAACAGCTTCGGCTTCGGCGGGACCAACGCCACCCTCGTGATGAGCAAATACCTCGGCTGACCGAAGCCACCGCAGAAGGGGAAAGCGACATGGCCGATCTGATGAAGGGCAAGCGCGGGCTTGTCATGGGGGTGGCGAATGACCGCTCCATCGCCTGGGGCATCGCCGCCGCCATGGCGCGCGAAGGCGCGGAACTGGCCTTCTCCTATCAGGGCGAAGCCTTCGGCAAACGCGTGGCCCCCCTCGCCGCCTCGGTCGGATCCGATTTCCTCGTCGATGTCGATGTGACGAATGACGAAAGCCTTGATGCCTGCTTCGCCGCGCTCAAGGACCGCTGGGGCAGCCTCGATTTCCTTGTCCACGCCATCGCCTATTCCGACAAGAACGAACTCACGGGCCGGTTCTCGAACACCACCCGCGCCAATTTCACCAACTCGCTGGCGATCTCCTGCTACAGCTTCATTGATGTCTCCCGCCGCGCGGCGGAACTGATGCCCGATGGCGGCACCCTCATCACCCTCACCTATGGCGGATCGAACCGCGTCACCCCCAATTACAACGTGATGGGCGTGGCCAAGGCGGCGCTGGAATCCTCCGTCCGCTACCTCGCCAATGACCTCGGGCCACAAGGCATCCGCGTCAACGCCGTCTCGCCCGGTCCGATGAAAACCCTCGCCGGGGCCGCCATCGGCGGCGCCCGCGCAACCTACAGGCATACCGAGGCGAACGCCCCCCTCCGCTCCAACGCCACGCTGGAGGCCGTAGGCGGCACCGCCGTCTGGCTCGCCTCGGACTACGGCGCCTTCACGACGGGCGAGGTCGTCCATGTCGATGGCGGCTACCACGTCCTCGGCATGCCGCAGCAGGAAAACCTCAGCAGCGCCGCCGACAAGGGCTAAGGCCCCCTTGACCGCATCTCAATTGAGATACACCATCAGGGCAACTCAGCCCGAAGGTGCCCCATGCCCGCCAACACCACCATGCTGCACATCCGCATCGACGAAGACGTCAAAACCCGCGCCGCCGCGGCGCTGGAAGGCGTGGGCCTCACCCTCTCCGACGCCGTCCGCATCCTTTTGACCCGCGTCGCCAACGAAGGGGGCCTCCCGCCCGGCCTGACAGTGTCCGAAGAAACCTATGACGACTGGTTCCGCCGCAAGGTGCAAGAGGCGCTTGACGATCCAAGTCCGGGCGTGCCCCATGACCAAGTCATGAGTGAAATGCGTGCCTTGGTTGATGCCAAACGAAAACCCAAATTGGTCAAATGACGCGCGGGATGACCTCACCGCAATCCTCGACTACATTTCTGCCGACAACCCCGACGCGGCCGAGAGGCTGATTGATCGGATCGAAGCACAGGTCAACCATTTGCCTGACCTCCCCCTCGCCCACCGCACAGGCCGCCTTCCCGGCACCCGCGAAATGGTGGTCCATCCGCATTACCTCGTGGTCTACCGCGCAACAGAGACCGGCATCACCATCCTCCGCATCCTTCACAGCGCCCGCAACTGGCCCTGACCCGCCGGATGCGCCAAGCCGCCGCATACCAAAACCAGAGATAGATGGGAAATTGCCGGAGCGGGCGGCGGGAATCGAACCCGCGTCTTTAGCGTGGAAAGCTAAGGTCTTACCATTACACAACGCCCGCACTCTGCCTCACCCGCATAGCCATCCGGGCAAAAGGTTGCAACCCGTCCCGACACAGATCGCCCGCCGCTCCAGATCGGCCGACCCACGGGATCTGCGCTGCGGCGCGCACCACCCCCCGCGCCCGCAAACGGGCCTTCCCCAAGCCACATGTCAGGCAAAGACCCACAGGCGCCACCGAACCGAAAATCTGCGGATTATTCTGGAGCGGGCGGCGGGAATCGAACCCGCGTCTCCTGCTTGGAAGGCAGGGGTCTTACCATTACACAACGCCCGCGCCGTGCCCTGCCGTCATACCCATCCCCACGCGCCGTTGCAACCCGTCCCACACCCGACTCGGCAAATCCGGCGTTAACCTTAACGCCCGCTGACCCCACCGCGCGTATGCACGCCCGTCTGCACTGCGCTTCTGCACCGGTTGTGGCACGCCGGAACACCCCGGAATCCGGACATAAACACAGCGCCCTCAGGCACTTACCGGCTCAATCAGCGCCGCGCCTTCGGCCCGGTTGGAATTCACCGCCACCCCCACCCGATGGCATTGCAACACGCCCTCGGCAGACGCCTTCATCAACACCGCCGCCCCATGTCCCGCCTCGCCCAGCCAGAGCGGCCAGTCGGGCGCCTCCAGCACCACCGCCTCGCGGTGATGCAGGCCTCGCATCCCCGGCCCCGCATCGGTGGACACGATCGCCACCGTGTCCATCTCGCCCCAGCGTTGCCAGATGCCGGCAAATGCCATCGGCTGCCCATCTATGCGGCGGAAATACCAGGGCAATTTCCGACCATCGACCTCCTGCCATTCATAGAAACCTGTGGCAGGCACGATGCAGCGCCGCGCCCGGACCGCCTCGCGAAAGGCCGGTTTCACCGCCACCGTATCGGCGCGGGCATTGATGATCAGCGGCCCGTCATTCGGCGCCTTGTACCACTGCGGAATGAACCCCCAGCGCATCGCCCGCAGACGCCGCGCCCCACCCTCGGACGTGACCACCGCGACCTGCGTCGTGGGGCAGATGTTGAACCTTGGCACAGGCGGCAGATCATTGCCCGGCACGGCATCAAACAGCCGCGCCAGCGCCTCATTCGGATGGGTTATCGTGAAACGCCCGCACATGACACAAAGTTATAACCCATTGCGTCCAAAAGGAAAAGCCGCCCCACGAGGGGCGGCCAAGCCCCTTACTTGCGCGTGATCCGGCCATCGGTGAACGGCTGATAGGGCTGGTTCTTCGCCAGATACTCCGCCGTCACATCCGCCAGATCCGGGCCGAAATCATAGGCATTCACGGCATCCACAAACATCGCATAGCCATCCCCGCCCCGGCGGACATAGTTGTTCGACACCACCTTGTAGACCGTCGCCGGGTCAATCGGCGCCCAGGCATCGCCGCCCACCAGCACCTCGACATCCGACACCCGCGCCCCCGATTCTGCAGCCGGATCAAAGGCATAGCGCAGCCCTGCCACCTGCGCGAACCGCCCCGCGCCCTCCTCGATCCGGCTCACCCCGTTCTCCAGCGCGGCCAGGATGGCCTCTCCCGTCACCTCGAATGTGGACAGGGTGTTCTGAAACGGCAGCACGGTCAGCACCTCGCCCATCGTCACGGGCCCGCCGTCGATGCTGGCACGCAAGCCCCCGCCATTGGCGATGGCAATCGTAACCCCTTGATCCGCCACACGATCCAGCATCGCCTCGGCCACCAGATTGCCCATCTGGCATTCCCCGGCGCGGCAGGTCTCGCGGCTGCCGTCGATGGCCTCCGCCGCCTCGGCCACCACCCGCGTCTTCAACGCCTCGATCGGCCCGGCCAGCTCCGCCACCCGCGCCACCATGGCCGCATCCGGCGCAACCGACCCGTCCAGCAGGATCGTGTTTCCCCCGGCATAGACCAGCTTGCCCGCATCATCGAACGTCAGTTCCAGATGCCCCAGAAACTTGCCATAGGCATAGGCCTGCACCACCGGTACCAGATCGCCCTCCCCCCGCGTCACCCAGGTGGGATAGGGGCCATCCCGTTCGGGATCATTGGCCGAAAGGTAGGTATGCGAATGCCCCCCCACCACCGCATCCACCCCAGGCACCGCCGCCGCAATCTCCAGATCGCGGGGCAAACCTACATGGGTCAGCGCGATGATCTTGGTCACGCCTTCCGCCTCCAATGCCGCGACATCGGCTTTCAGGCTTTCGATATCATCCTGAAAGATCACGGAATTTCCGGGGCTCGATGTCTCGGGCGTGTCCATCGCCAGGGCCGAGATGATGCCGATCCGCTCGCCCCCCGCCGCCAGAACCACATGGTTTCGCACCCGCCCCGCCAGCACATTCGACTGGCTCACATCCAGGTTGCCCGAGATCACCGGAAACGTCAGCTTGTCCAGAAACGCGCCCAAGCCCTCCGGCCCATCGTCAAACTCATGGTTGCCCAGCGCCATCGCATCAAAGCCGATGGCCTCCATGAATTCCGCCTCCACCGCGCCCTTGTATGTCGTGTACATCAGGCTGCCCTGAAACTGGTCGCCCGCATCCAGCACGATCACAGCCTCGCCCGCCGCCGTCAGGCTGTCGCGCAATTCCTTGACCTTGGCCGCCAGCCGCGCCACGCCGCCGAAACATTCATCCGCCGCCGCCTGCTCCGCCGAACAGGTTGAATCCGACCCGTTGATCGGCTCGATCCGGCTGTGGAAGTCATTGATATGCAACACATGCAGCCTGTATTCCGCCGAAGCCGCCCCGGTGGCCAGAGCCGTGAACGCCACGCTGGAAAGGATAATCCCCTTCATGCCAGAAAACTCCTCTTTTGGTTGAATACTGCCAGCCTGCCGCGTGGCCATCGCCCCTGTCAAACCTGCCATAGCGCCCAGCCGTCACACTTGCGCGACAACCCGCGCAAGCCGCAGGCATTGACCAGAACCGCCGCCCGGTGCATGAACCGCCCATGCTGATCTACAAGATCTTCCGCCGCCCCGAATGGGATGCCTTCCGCGCCGCAGGCGAAACTGCCGGCGCGCCCATCGACCTGACCGATGGCTTCATCCATTTCTCGACCGCCGCGCAGGTGGCCGAAACCGCCGCACGCCACTTCGCCACCGAAAGCGATCTTGTTCTTGTGGCCTTCAACGCCGAAAATCTCGGCCCCGCCCTGAAATGGGAACCCTCGCGTGGCGGCGCGTTGTTCCCCCATCTTTACCGCAACCTGACCCTGGCAGATGTGGTCTGGGACAAATCCCTCCCCCTTGGCGCAACCGGCCATATCTTCCCCGAAGGCGTATGGTGAGCTTCGTCGAACGCACCGGCCTCGCCCTCCTCCACCGCCTCGACCCCGAGGTGGCGCATGGCCTGTCGCTCCGTGCCCTGCAAATGGGGCTCGCCCCCCTGCCCGGCCCCGTCACCTCGCCCCGCCTTGCCACCACGCTGGCAGGCATGTCGCTGCCCAACCCCGTCGGCCTCGCCGCGGGCTATGACAAGAACGCCACCGCCCTCGCCTCCCTCTCCCGCGCTGGCTTCGGCTTCATCGAGGTGGGCGCCGCCACCCCGCGCCCGCAGCCCGGCAATCCCAAACCCCGCCTCTTCCGCCTGACCGAGGATCGCGCCGCGATCAACCGCTTCGGCTTCAACAATGACGGGATGGAAGCCATCGCCGCCCGCCTTGCCGCGCAGCGGAAAACCGCCGTCCCCATCGGCCTCAATCTCGGCGCCAACAAGGACAGCCCCGACCGCGCCGCCGATTTCGCCACCGTGCTGCGGCAGTGCGGCCCGCATGTCGATTTCGCCACGGTCAACGTCTCCTCGCCCAACACCGAAAGACTGCGCGACCTGCAAGGCCGCGCCGCCCTCACCGCCCTTCTGCACGGCGTGATGGACACCCGCGCCGCCCTCGCCCGCCCCATCCCGATCTTCCTGAAGATCGCCCCCGACCTGACCGACACCGACCTCGCCGAAATCGCCGAGGTTGCCCTCGCCTCCGGACTTGCAGGCATCATCGCCACCAACACCACCCTGTCGCGCGACGGCCTCAAAAGCCCGCATCGCGGTGAAATGGGCGGCCTCTCCGGCCAACCCCTGTTCGAAAGATCCACCCGTACCCTCGCCCGCCTGTCCCAGCTGACCCAAGGCAAACTCCCCCTCATCGGCGTGGGTGGTATCTCCACCCCCGAACAGGCCTGGGAAAAGATCCGCGCCGGGGCCAGCGCGGTGCAGGTCTATACCGCCATGGTCTATGAGGGCCTCTCCCTCATTCCCCGCCTCGCCCTGGGCCTCGACCACCTCGCCACCCGACACGGCTTCGCCCGCGTTGCTGACGCCACCGGCACCGGCCGCGACCGCTGGCTCTGACCCCTGCTTCATCTTGGCAAAAATACCCGCGGGGGTGAGGAGCGCAGCTCCGAGGGGGCGGCAGCCCCCTGATTTTTCGGAGAAAAATCGTCCCCTTATACAGGAACCGCCCTCAGAACGCCTTGAAGGTCATTGTCGTCAGTGTCCGCACGATGCCGGGAATGTCGAACAGCCGCGCGGAAAGGTAATGCCCCACATCCTCCTCGTCCGGGATATAGACCTTGGCGATCAGATCATAGTCCCCGCTGGTCGAATACAACTCACTCACCACCTCGCGGTCATAGATCGCATCGGCCACCTCATAGGTCTTGCCGGGGGTGCAGCGGAACTGAACGAATACGCAGCGCATCATGGGCCTCCTGATCCTGCCCCCAACCCTAGCCAAGCCGCAGGCCTGGCACAATTTTCTTCGAAGAAAATTGCAAATTCCTTCCAAAGGAATTTGGTCATTCCTCCCCCCGCAAGGCCAGCGCCGCAGGCCCCCGCCGCAGATCCTCCACCGACAGCGGCCCCTGCGGCCGCGCCAGCCGGTAGCGCGTCACCCAGAACAGCCGCTTTTCCGCCCGCGTGATCGCCACATAGGCCAGCCGTTTCCACAGGGGCACCCCCGCCTCGCTCCGCCCCGCCTGGGCGGCGGCATAAATGTCGGGGGCAAAGACCTGCACATCCTCCCATTGCGACCCTTGCGCCTTGTGGATCGTCACCGCCGCGCCATGCAGAAAGGCCGCCCCCATCGTCGCCGCCGAAGGGATGAAGGGCTCCTCCTCCTCCGGCTTCTCGATCTTGATGATCGACGCGGCTGATACCTGCGGCTCCTCCGCCCCCACCACATGCAGCTTCGCGAAACCCGGCTTCGATCCGGGGCCCAGATAGATCACCTGCGCCCCCTTGATCAGCCCCCGCGCCTCAAGATCAATCCGCTTCTTGCGATGCTTCAGCGGCAATTCGATCCCGTCACAGATCAGCGGCTCGCCCGGCAGCAACTCATCCTCCGGCGCGCCGAATGCCCCACGAAAGGCATGGATCAGCCGGATGCGCGTCGCATTGCGCCAGACCAGAACCGGCGACCGCGCCATCATGTCGGCATCCACCCGCTCGGCCATCACCACCCGGTCGTCGCGCTGCGCGGCCTCTTCCATCATCCGCTCGAACTGATCGAAGCGCAGCCCCTCATCCCCCAGCGCATGCGCCAGATCGAGGATCGGATTATCCTCCGCCTGCCGATGGATGCGATTCAGCACCAGCCGCCGCGACGCGGGCAGCCGGTCAAAGACCATCTCGCCCGACAGCCCCACCGGCGCAAGCTGCGCCGGATCGCCGAACAGCACCAGCGTCGGAAAGATCTCGCGCAGGTCATCCAGCGCACGCTCATCCAGCATCGAGCTTTCGTCGATGAACCCTACATCCAGCGGCTCTTCCCGCCGCTTCCATCCCTTGATGAAGTCCGAACCTTTCAATCCCGCTGCCGCCAGCGCGCCCGGAACGGATGCCACCTGCTGGAAAAATGCTAAGGCCCGGTCCAGCGCCAGATCGGTCAACCCCTCCACCACCGGCCGTTCACCCTGGCCCGTAAGCCATTCCGCGATGCGTTCATATTCCGGGTCATAGACGGGGGTGTAAAGGATGCGGTGGATTGTCGTCGCCGGCACCCCCCGCAGGCGCAACACGCTTGCCGCCTTGTTGGTCGGCGCAAGGATGGCCAGCGTCCGCCGATCCTTCCGACGACGCCCCTCATAGTCGCCGGACACCACCTCGACCCCCGCCGAAACCAGCGCGCGGGTCAGGCTCGCCAGCAGCATCGTCTTGCCCGACCCGGCCTTCCCGACCACCGCCAGAACCGACGGCGTGCCCTCGGCGCGCGGCGTCAATGTCCCTTCGGTCAGGTCGATGCCCTGCGCCTCCAGCGTGGCCGCCACGCGATCAAAGGCTTCCGCCTGATCCTCGGAAAAGATCAGCGCGGCAGAGTGTTCGGGGGCGGGGACAGCATCCATGGGGAAGACCATAATCCGCCTGCCTCCGGGATGCGAGGGGCCATGGCCGCGACCGCCTCAGCACAATCCGCCCCCGGTTGCCGCCTGCGACCTAATGCAAAGAACCTAATGCAAAGGCGGCGTCCCGTCCGATCCCGGCCCGCTCTCGCCTCCCCGCGCCCTGATCTCGTCGCGCGCCACCTGCAAGGCTTCCCCTGCGATCTGCGCCAGACGGGGCAACCCGTTGCGTTCGGCATAATCCGCCAGGTCCGTCAGCACCTCAAACACCCAATCATGCCGCATCCGGCCGCACTCCGCACCAAAGACGCACCCCTTCTGCAGATTAACACCCGTCCCGATTGCGACCTACCGCCCCTCCGGCAACACATCGTTTCCATCCCGTCTCCAATCCGACCACAAAAGGAAACACCCCGGCCTTTCGACCGGGGTGCCCCTTGTCCCGAACCGATCGTCTCAGCGGTTGCGGCTGGCCTCCAGCGTATCCTCGAAGGTCCGCAAACCCGCGCGCGGCGCCTGCACCAGAACCGACATGTTCCCCGGCTTGTGCTGGTTCTTCAGCATCTTGGTATGCGCCTGCGGAATTTCCGCCCAGGGGAACACCTCCGACATGCAAGGATCCAGCCGCCGCTCGATCATCAGCTTGTTCGCCGCACTCGCCTGCTTCAGATGCGCGAAATGCGACCCCTGCAACCGCTTCTGGTGCATCCACATATACCGCACGTCAAAGGTGCAGTTGAACCCGGTGGTCCCGGCACAGATCACCACCATGCCGCCCTTCTTGCAGACCAGCGACGACACCGGGAAAGTCGCCTCGCCCGGATGTTCGAACACCATATCGACGTTCACACCCTTGCCGGTGATGTCCCAGATCGCCTTGCCGAACTTGCGCGCTTCCTTCAGCCACTCGTTGTAGTCGGGCGTATTGACCTTGGGCAGCTGCCCCCAGCATTTGAACTCGTTGCGGTTGATCACACCCTTCGCGCCCAGCCCCATCACGAAATCGCGCTTGCTCTCGTCGGAAATCACCCCGATCGCATTCGCGCCCGCCGTGTTGATCAGCTGGATCGCATAAACCCCAAGGCCCCCCGACGCGCCCCAGACCAGCACATTCTGCCCGGGCTTCAGGTCATGGGGTTCATGGCCGAACAGCATCCGGTACGCCGTGGCCAGCGTCAGCGTGTAGCAGGCCGCCTCTTCCCAGCTCAGATGCTTGGGCCGCGGCATCAACTGCTGCGCCTGCACGCGGGTGAACTGCGCGAAGGATCCATCCGGCGTCTCATAGCCCCAGATGCGCTGGCTGGGCGAAAACATCGGATCGCCGCCGTTGCATTCCTCGTCGTCGCCATCGTCCTGATTGCAATGGATCACCACCTCGTCACCCACCTTCCAGCGCGTGACCTTGTCGCCCACTGCCCAGACGATACCCGCCGCATCGGATCCGGCGATGTGATAGGGCTGCTTGTGGCCGTCGAACGGGCTGATCGGCTGGCCAAGACCGGCCCAGACGCCGTTGTAATTCACGCCCGCCGCCATCACCAGAACCAGCACCTCATGGCTGTCGATCTTCCAGGTGTCCACCACCTCGACCTCGAAGGCCTTGTCGGGCTCGCCATGCCGTTCGCGCCGGATGGCCCAGGCATACATCTGCTTCGGCACATGCCCAAGAGGCGGCATTTCGCCGATCTCGTAGAGGTCCTTCTTCGGCGCGTCATAGGTGACGGTCTGCGCTTGCGTATCCAAAGCCATCCTCCGGCCTCCCTGAAATCCATGATGCCGCGCCGCAGAATCGGCGCCCTCGGCTCACAGATAGAGGATGGTCGCGCAACATTGCAATAGGGATGCGCTGCATTTTGTAATTTTATGTCCGCCGCGTTGCAGAAACCGGGTCAAACCTCCAGCACCTGCCGGACAGGGGCGGCGTAATAGGCCACCAGCGCCTGCTTTTTCGGCGGCACCCGCAGGTCCGCCCCCACCAATCCCCGCCGCTGCATGTGCAACAAGGCCTCGGCCACGGTTTCATCCAACCCCTGCGGATGCAGGCGCAGCACCGCCCCGCGCGCGGCCAGCGCATCGGCCAGCCGCCGCACCTCGCCGGCCAGCGCGGCGCGATCGGCCGGCCCCGCCTCCAGCGCCGCCGCCAGCAATGGCACCGGCAGCACCGGCACCACGCGGCGCACCCGTGCCATCAGTTCCCGCCCCAGCGCCTCGGTCGTATCCGCATGGCCTTCGGCCAGAAAGGCACGCAGGGAAACCGGTGCCCCGAAGCCTGCCGCCGTCGCGCCAAAGCCCGGAAAATCCCCGCGCAAACTGCGCCAGCCGACCCGCAGGACGAAAAACAGCGCACCGAACACCGTGGGCCGGAACCGACGCACCCCCGTGCGCGCCGCCTCGGTCAGCAGCCGATCCTCCAGCACCCGGTCATAGGCAAGGCCGACGGGCACGAACAGGATGTCCCGGCCTTCCGGATCGAACCCGCCCACGAAATAGGACAAGAGGCCCAGCCGCGCCGCGCCCACCCGCCCGTCCAGCGACAGGCCGCCTTCGGGAAAGATCGCCTGCGCCACCCCCTCTGCCGCCGCCATCTGCACATAACGCGCCAGGACCCGGCGATAGAGCGCGTTGCGCTCTCCTCGCCGGATGAAATAGGCCCCCATCCCGCGGATCAGACGCGACAGCGGCCAGACCCGCGCCCATTCCCCCACCGCATAGGAAATCGCCGACCGGTCGGCGATCAGCCAGGTCACCAGCACGTAATCCATGTTGCTGCGGTGATTGATCACGAAGACCACGGTGGCGCGACCGTCCACCCGCTCCAGCGCCGGGTCGATCTGCCCGATTCGCACGCGATAGAACTTCCGCGTCAGCCAGCGCGCCATCTGCACGGCAAAGCCGAAATACATCGTGGCCGAAAACGCCGGGACGATCTCGCCCGCATAGGCCCGCGCCTCCTGCATCGCCACATTCGGCGGCACGCCGGTCTCGGCCGCATGTTCGGCCACCGCCTGCATCACCTGCGGATCATAAACCAGCCGCAGGATCATGTCGTGCCGCTGCGCCAGCTTGAAGGGCGCAATGGGCCGCTCCAGCCGTTCGTTCAGCCGCGCCACCACACGTTCCATCCGGCGGCGGAAGAACCACCGCACCGATGGGGCCAGCACACGGTCCAGCGCGGCAATGGCCGCAAGGACCAGCACCAGAACCACAAGCCATAGCGGAAGTTCGACCGTTCCTGTCATCCGGGCAGGCTAACGGTCTGGCAACACACCTGCAAACCGCAGATCAGTTGATGGTGATGGAACTGCCCGAGCAGATGTCGATATTGCCCACGGCCTCTTCGCCGTCGTCGAACACCGCGCGAAAGGCATAGGCACAGGCCCCGGAGCCGTCATCGAAATTCACGGTCAGCGTCGCACCGGATCCCACCTGCTGCCCGGTCAGGATGTTCTCCTGCCAATCCGAGGCCCCCTGGGTCGATGCATAGAATTCCACGATGGTAAAGCCGCTGGCATTCACCACCTGGACAGCACGATCCTGCGCCACGGCCGGCACGGCCAGCAGCAGGGGCAGGGCAACAAGCGCAAGACTGGCGCGCATCGTCATCGGGTCCTTCGATCCTCGTCCCCCCTTGTTGACGCCGGTTCCGGCAGGGGACAGCACATCAAATATAGGCAACTCCGTCCCGCATGTTAAGGGGGGGCCGCCAGGGCGAAGTTTGACGCAAACTTCGCGCCGATTTCGGACACAGAAATCGCCCCCCCGCTCCGCGCAAGGTCGGGGCCCGGAATTTGTGTCAAAGTCCGACACGGTTTTTGCGTCAAAAACCGCCCCACACCCCCGCCGCAGCGCGGAATGCCGCAACGCGGCGAATTGACATTGAACGATTATGTCCTCTATGCATGCACCAACGAAAGAAAATTGCCGAACTGATTCAGGAGGCCGCCATGACCCTGCCCAAGAAAGAAGCGCCCTGGCTCTTCCGCACCTATGCCGGCCATTCCACCGCCCGCGCCTCGAACGCGCTCTACCGCACCAACCTGTCCAAGGGGCAGACCGGGCTTTCCGTCGCCTTCGACCTGCCCACCCAGACCGGCTATGACAGCGACCATGAACTGTCGCGGGGCGAGGTGGGCAAGGTCGGCGTTCCCGTCGCCCATCTGGGCGACATGCGCACGCTGTTCGATCAGATCCCGCTCGAACAGATGAACACTTCCATGACGATCAACGCCACCGCCCCCTGGCTGCTGGCGCTCTACATCGCCGTGGCCGAGGAACAGGGCGCCGACATTTCCGCCCTGCAAGGCACCGTCCAGAACGACATCATCAAGGAATACCTCTCGCGCGGCACCTATATCTGCCCGCCGAAACCCTCGCTCCGCATGATCACCGACGTCGCGGCCTATACGCAGAAGCATCTGCCGAAATGGAACCCGATGAACGTCTGCTCCTACCACCTGCAAGAGGCGGGCGCGACGCCGGAACAGGAACTTGCCTTCGCCCTCGCCACCGCCTGCGCCGTGCTGGACGATCTGAAAGGCAAGGTTGCGCCTGCCGATTTCCCCAACATGGTCGGCCGCATCTCGTTCTTCGTGAACGCGGGCATCCGTTTCGTCACGGAACTCTGCAAGATGCGCGCTTTCGTGGACCTGTGGGACGAGATCTGCGAAACCCGCTACGGCGTGACCGATCCGAAATACCGCCGCTTCCGCTATGGCGTGCAGGTCAATTCCCTCGGCCTCACCGAACAGCAGCCCGAAAACAACGTCTATCGCATCCTCATCGAGATGCTGGCCGTCACCCTGTCGAAAAAGGCCCGCGCCCGCGCCGTGCAACTGCCTGCGTGGAATGAGGCGCTGGGTCTGCCCCGCCCCTGGGATCAGCAATGGTCGCTCAGGATGCAGCAGATCCTGGCCTATGAGACCGATCTCCTGGAATATGACGACCTGTTCGACGGCAACCCCGCCATCGACCGCAAGGTTGCGGAACTCAAAGACGGCGCGCGTCAGGAACTCGCCACCATCGACGCGATGGGCGGGGCGGTGGCCGCCATCGACTACATGAAGGGCCGCCTTGTCGAATCGAATTCCGACCGGCTGGCGAAGATCGAGACAAAGGAAACCACCGTCGTCGGCGTCAACCGCTGGACCGAGGCCGCGCCCTCGCCCCTGACGGCAGGCGACGGCGCGATCATGGTCGCCGACCCGCAGGCCGAGGCTGACCAGATCGACCGCCTGCAACAGTGGCGTGCCACGCGGGACGAGGCCGCGGTGAAAGCCGCGCTCGATGCCCTGCGTCAGGCCTGCGCCACGGGCCAGAATGTCATGCCCGCCTCCATCGCCGCCGCCAAGGCCGGGGCCACCACCGGCGAATGGGGGGCCGTGGTCCGCGCGGCCTTCGGCGAATACCGCGCCCCGACCGGCGTCTCGCGCAACCCGTCCAACCGCACCGAAGGGCTGGAACCCATCCGCGACGCCGTCGCCGCCGTGTCGTCGAAACTCGGACGTCAGCTCAAGTTCCTCGTCGGCAAGCCCGGCCTTGACGGGCATTCCAACGGCGCCGAACAGATCGCCGCCCGCGCCCGCGATTGCGGCATGGACATCCACTACGAAGGCATCCGCCTGACCCCCGCCGAAATCGTGGCCGCCGCCGCGGACCAGGAGGCGCATGTCGTGGGCCTGTCGATCCTTTCGGGCAGCCACATCCCGCTGATTTCCGAGACGATGGACAGGATGCGCGCCGCGGGCCTTGGCGACATTCCCGTCGTCGTGGGCGGCATCATCCCCGAAGAAGACGCCGCCCGCCTGCGTGCCATGGGTGTGGCCGCCGTCTATACGCCCAAGGATTTCGAACTGAACCGCATCATGATGGATATTGTCGGCTTGGTGGACCGCCAGGCCGTCGCGGCGGAATGACGTCACCCCGGCGCGGCTGACGCAGATCATGCCGGCCGCGCCACCAATCCTTGCGCCAGATCAAGGCCTCCACGACGCGCCCGCCCTAACCTGTCTGCACGACATTCACGGCGAATGTCCGACAGGGAAGACTTTCATGCTGGCACGCATCCGCGCCTTGTTCGACCACTGGCATCAGGTCAAATGCGCAGGCGCACTGACAGACCGCGACCTGCACGATCTGGGCATGACCCGCGCCCAGATCCTTGCCCTTGCGACGATGCCCGACGATGTTCCCGATCGTCTGGCCCGCATGGCCGCCCTCCTTGGCATCCCGGAGGCCGAACTGCAGGCCAACCGCGCGGAATATCTCGAACTCGTCGAAACCTGCGCCGGCTGCGGGTCCCGCGCGCCCTGCGCCCAGCTTCTGGCCAAGGCTGAAATGGCCCAAGCCGAAGATGCAGGCTTCTGCCCCAACGCAGCGGCGTTCCGCGATCACGCCCGACGCCCCGACTGACTCCGCCCCCGTCGGGCCTTTCCCCCGCTCTTTCCTTCGATTACCGTCGCGTTTCCGTCAAACGAGGCTTTCATGACTGTCCATATCGGCGCACAACCCGGCGAGATTGCCGAAACCGTCCTTCTGCCGGGCGATCCCTACCGCGCCCGCTGGGCCGCCCAGACCTTCCTTCAGGACGCCGTCCTCGTGAACGAGGTGCGCGGCATGCTCGGCTATACCGGCACCTGGAACGGGCACCGCGTCACCATCCACGGCACCGGCATGGGCATGCCGTCAATGTCGATCTATGCCAATGAACTGATCCGCGACTACGGGGCAAGAACCCTTATCCGCATCGGATCGGCCGGGGCGCTGCAAACCCATGTGAAGGTGCGCGACATCGTGCTTGCCCAAGCCACCAGCACCCTCGGCACCCCCTCCCGGTCGATCTTCCGGGAACTCCACTTCGCCCCCGTCGCCGATTTCGGCCTCCTCGCCGCCGCCCATACCGCCGCCATCGCCCGCGGCATCCCTACCCATGTCGGCGGCATCTACTCTTCCGACACCTTCTATGACGAAAGGCAGGATCTGTCGGATCAGCTCCAACGCCACAACTGCCTCTGCGTGGAAATGGAGGCGGCGGAACTTTACACCCTTGCCGCCCGCTACAACATCCGCGCGCTGGCCGTCCTGACCATCTCCGACCACATCCTCACGCAAGAGGCGCTGCCCAGCGCCGACCGCGAACGCAGCTTCGGCGACATGGTCCAGATCGCGCTTGAGGCTGCCTTCACCACCGCGTGAGCGGCCTTTCCCAAGGCCCCTTCCCGGCGTAGCTCTCGCCCAGAAACCGACGGAAAGGACGCCGATGAAAGCCGCCCGCATCCATGCCTATGGCGATGCCGACCAGATCCGCATCGAAGACGCGCCGACCCCCGCCATCGGCGCTGCGGATGTTCTGATCCGCACCGTCGCCGCCTCGGTCAATCCCGTGGACTGGAAGATCCGCCGCGGCTATCTGGCAAAGATGCTGCCCTATGACATGCCGCTTACGCTGGGCTGGGATGTGTCGGGCATCGTGGAAAGCGTGGGCGCGGATGTCACCGCGTTCAAACCCGGCGATGCCGTCTATTCCCGCCCCGACATCCGCCGCAATGGCACCTACGCAGAATATGTCGCCGTCCGCGCCCGCGAAGTGGCGCTCAAACCCGCCACCATCAGCCATGTCGAGGCCGCCTCCCTTCCCCTCGTCTCCATCACGGCATGGGAGGCGCTGATCACCACCGCCGGGATGCAACCGGGTCAGCGCGTGCTGATCCATGCCGGCGCGGGCGGCGTGGGCTCCATCGCCATCCAGTTGGCAAAGGCCAAGGGTGCGCATGTCACCGCCACGGCCTCTGCTGCGAAATCCGCCCTCGTCCGCTCCCTCGGCGCGGATGAGGTGGTCGATTACCGCGACCCCGCCGCCTTCGCCGCCGCCCGCGACATGGACATCGTGTTCGACACCATCGGCGGCGACACGCAGGATGCCTCCTGGGACATGCTGAAACCGGGCGGCTTCCTTGTGTCCATCACCACGCCCCCCAGCCCCGAACGTGCCGCGGCAGAAGGCAAACGCGCAGGCTTCGTCTTCATCGACCCGAACGCCGCCATCCTGCGCGAACTGGCGGCGCTGGTGGATGACGGGAAGATCCGCCCCGTCATCGGCGGCGAATACCGCCTCGACCACGCCGCAAAGGCACATGAGGCGTCAGAGACCGGCCGCACCACCGGCAAGATCGTCCTCTACACCGGCCAGCCCTGAAGCGGTCCTAGAACCCGGCAATCTCTTCCGCGACCAGCTTCTGCAATTCCCACAGATACCGGTCGCGGATGCCCAATTCCTCCAGATGCCGCACCGTGTTGTGCAGATAGGCCGCGCAACTGCCCATATGGCCTGCCGCCCGTGCGATCCGCCGTGCCTGTTCCGCCACCGGCAATCTGACATGGATCGCGGGGTCCAGCGGCGCGGCATAGAACACAAGCGCCCGCATCAGCCCCGCCGCCCCCCGCAGCCTCAACCAGCGCACCGAGCGAAGGTCCACCTCATAGCCGATCTCGCGCCTGAGCAGCGCCTCCATCGCCGCCGCACGCCCCGTATCGGGCAGGCGATAGGCCATCCCCCGGCAGCTTCCCCCGCGCTCCAGCGCCAGCATCAGCCCCGGTTGTTCCGGCGTGCCGCGCCAACTGTCCAGGTGGATGCAGAACGACCGCCGCCAGCCGTGCAGCACGGCCGGCATCACCTCCGCCGCCTCGAAAGCCGGTTTCCAGATCAGCGACCCATAGGCAAAGGTCCAGACCGGCCCGTCCCCCGCCTCCTCCATCAGCCGCGCCGCATGGCTGGCGAAATCCTCTTCCTCCATCCATGGCACGCCGCCCCGTGCGCCCTCCGTCTCGGGCTCCACCCGCTCCACCCGCGCGACCAGGTCCTCGGTCAGGGTCATCCGTCTAGCGGCCATGGCTGCCATGATAGCCATTGGGCTCCGGCGCCACCCACCCGGCAGGCGGGGCCAGCGGGCGAAACACCTCCACAAGCAGCGGATGGCACCGCGCCGCATCCGACGAATGCTCCGCCGAACAATCCCCGCCCGGACAGGCCGACAGGCCGCCCAAAAGGTCAATCTCCGCAAGGAATTCCAGATGATCCCCCGGCCGCACGGGGCTGGCCTTCATGAAATACTGCCCCGAATCCCGGGTGAAGCCCGTGCACATGAACACGTTCAGCACGTCATGCACATGCCCCTCGGCCTCCTGCAGCGGCAGGCCCGTCCAATCCGCCAGGGCCCGCGTCAGATTGGAATGGCAGCAATGGTGATACTGCCCGCCCGCGCTCAGAAGGTTGTGGGTATAGGGGTCGCAGCGCGTGCCGATCACGTCATGCACAGCGCCGCCGAAATCGTCGAATCCGTACCAGTCCAGCGTGTCATCCGTGATCGTCGCCATCGGCCGCAGAAAGGGAAAACACGACCACATCCGATCCCCGGCCGAAAGATGCGTCCCATGCAGCGCGCGGGTCTTGCCGGAATAGAACCGCTCCCGCAGATCGCCCTGCGCCCAGAGGTTCAGATCGCCCACCTGCGGCCCCTCGATACTCGTGATGCGAAAGAAATGCCCCGCAGGCACCGCGAAGCAGCGCGCCTCGCGCGGCGGCACCACCACCTCCGCCACTCGCGCCCAGCCCGCCCGCGCCGCGCGAAAGGCCGTCAGGTCCGGGCGCGGCAGGCCCTCGACCGGATAGCATATCACCGGCGGCACCGCCCGCCGCTCCCCGGCATCCGCCGGGGCGCTGTGGTCATGGACAAGCTTCATCGCAACACCTCCGCGCGCCAGCCTATCAGCCCTGTCCCCGCAGGCAATGGCGCGGCGACCGCGCGCCCTGCGTCACCGCCCCGCAGACCGCGCAGCGTCACATCGCAGGCCCCGCCTGCCGATCCTGCCGCCAGCGGCAGGCCCGCGTCAGCGTCGATCCCCGCCGCAGCACCCAAAGGGCGGCAAGGACGGCGATCAGCAGAAGGGGCACGAGAATCGGCATGTTCCCCGGCTATCACCGAACCGCCCACCGCGCGATGCTAGAGAAACTGGAAATCCTCCAGTCCCAACTGCTGCACCAGCACCCCTTCCAGCCGGATCACCTGCCCGCCTGCCACCACCTCGGCCATCACCGCATCGCCCACCAGCGCATCCCGCAACACAAGCCCTGCCTGCCCACCCACACCCCGGAACTCCAGCTTATCCTGCCCCGGCACGAAATCGAGGATCGTGTCGATCACCGGCTCGGCCTGCGCCGTAAAGACAAAGACATCCCAACCCGCCCCGCCGATCAGTCGGTCAGCCCCCGCCCCGCCGATCAACCGGTCATTGCCCGCGCCGCCCTCCAGCCAGTCATCGCCCTCACCGCCGGACAAGACATCATCCCCCGTGCCCCCGAACAGCCGATCGTTCCCCGCATCGCCCATCAGCGAATCCGCGCCCGCCCCCCCATCGGCACTGTCATCCCCGGCCCCGCCAAGGATCGTGTCATTCCCCGCCCCGCCGAACAGGCTGTCCGCGCCCTCCCCACCGTCAAGCCGGTCTGCCCCGTCCTCGCCCAGCAGCCTGTCCTCCCCGCTGCCCCCGGCCAGCGTGTCATCCCCGGCGCCGCCGAACAGCCGATCGCTGCCATCGCCCCCGAACAGGCGATCCGCACCCGCGCCGCCATAGGCAAGGTCGTCCCCGGCCGAGGCCATCACCAGATCCGCACCGCCTTCGCCCCGGATCGTGTCATTCCCGGCGCCATCCAGGATCGTATCCGCGCCTGTCCCACCGATCAGCAGATCCTCCCCCTCGCCCCCGTCCAGCCGGTCCCGGCCGGCACCGCCGAACAGCCGATCCCGCCCCGGACCACCCTCCAGCGTATCGCTCCCCGCACCGCCGTAAAGCAGGTCATCCCCCTCGGTCGCGGCCAGGCTGTCGCGCCCGTTGCCACCCAGCAGCGTGTCGTTGCCCGCCCCGTCCGACAGCCCGTCCCGGCCCGCACCCCCGATCAGCCGGTCATGCCCCGGCCCGCCGATCAGCCAGTCCCGGCCCGCCCCGCCATCCAGCGTATCATCGCCCTCCCCGCCTTCGATCCGGTCATTGCCCGCCCCGCCCCACAGCAGGTCATCCCCCTCATCCCCCGCCATCCGGTCGGCATCCCCGCCCCCCCACAGGCTGTCATCCCCCGCCCCCCCGAACATGCGGTCCCGGCCTGCACCGCCCGACAGGCGGTCATTCCCCACCCCGCCCCAGATCATGTCATCCCCCGCCCCGCCGAACAGGGTATCGGCGCCCTCGCCGCCATCCATCCGGTCAACGCCCTCGCCGCCATCCAGCAGATCCGCGCCATCAAGGCCCGTGAGAATGTCATTCCCCCCGCCGCCCTCCAGCCGGTCCCGCCCCGCTCCCCCGGTCAGGCGATCATCGCCCTCGCCGCCGAACAGACGGTCATTGCCATCCCCCCCGTCCAGCACATCCGCACCGCCGCCCCCGAACAGGCGGTCATTGCCCGCCCCGCCATAGATCATGTCGTTGCCCGCCCCCGCGCCCTCCGCGCTGTCATCCCCCTCCAGCAGATCGTCCCCCTCGCCACCGAAAAGCCGGTCCGCACCCGCCCCGCCCGTCAGGCTGTCATTCCCGGCCCCGCCCTCCAGCGTATCATTCCCCTCACCCCCGATCAGGGTGTCGGCCTCGGCCCCGCCGACCATGCGATCCGGCCCGGGCGTTCCGACCAAAGGCCCCCCCGTTCCCGGCGCTTCCGGCTCCGGCGCGCCAGAGAGCAGGATCCGCCCCGGCGTCAGGAAATCCATCGCCCGCACCTCGGCCACCGTCAGGGACCGCCCCGTCGCGGTGCGGATCTCCAGTTCTTCCGCCCCGAAGCGCAGCACCGCCCCGGTGGCCGTCGGCGTCACCGCCAGTTGCCCGGTATTCCGCAGAAAGGGCCAGAGGCTCAGGTCGATCCGGTCCAGCCCCGGCTCGAAGTCGGTGATCACATCGCGCTGCCCGTCTGCCCGCAGCACAAAGAGATCGGCCCCCCCGCCCCCGGTCAGCATCTCGCTTCCCGTCCCGTCCAGGATCAGGTCACGCCCCGCCGTGCCCGTCACCCTGCGCCCCGCCACGCCCAGACCCGCCAGCGGCAACGCAAGCTGCGTCACGCCCGCCTCCGCCCCGGACAGGACCATAACCTGCAACTGGTCCCCCACCACTGCGGCACGCAGGGCGCTGATATTGTCCAGCCCCAGATCCGCGCGATCCGCCAGCGTGGCCAGATGCACCAGCCGCCCCCCCGGCAGCATCGCAAACAGCGTCAGCCCCGCATCCGCCCCGGCCGCCAGCACAAAGACCCAATCGCCATGCGCCACCACCTCCAGGGCCGTCACGCCCTGAAACCGCGTCCCCAGCGCGTCGATCACATGATCGGCGGGCACCAGCACGCCCTCGGCGCCGACCTGAAACACCGTCAGGCTCGATGAGCCCGCCGCCGCCGCCACCAGCCATGTCGCCCCGAAGGCCTGCACCGTCTCAAGCGCCGTGACCCCCTGCAAGGGCACGCCCTGCGCCGCTCCCGTCACCGCCCCGCGCGTCAGCGCGCCCGTTGCGGAAACCGTCAGCGTCGTGATGCCATGCTCCTGCACCGATCCGGCAAAGACCACGGTCCTGCCCCCCACCTCGGCCTGCGCCAGCGCCACCACCCCCGCCAGGGCAAAGGCCGCCGTATCCGCCGCGACCGAGACCGGCACCAGCGCCCCGCCCGCCCCGATACGAAAGCTTTCCACCCCGCTGCCCGCGTGGCGCGCAGCCAGCAGATAGGCCTGCCCCGCCACCTCGACTGCGATCATCTCCACCGCCATGCCCTGCACCGGGGCGGTCGGTTGGAGATAGCCGGTGATGCCCCCGGCCCCCGGCAGCCGCGCGGCGGCGATCATGTCGGCGGGCAGGCTGCCCGCCACACCGCCCACCGTCACCGCCACCCGCGCATTGCCCTGCACGGCAAATCCCTGCACCACCGGCCCCGATAACCCCGGGGCCAGCAGCACCGTTTCATTCAGCACCGGATTGAACAGCCGAAACCCCGGCGCCGCGGCCGCGTCCGGCCCCGGCACCACCACCATTTCGCCATGCGGTATTGGCTGCGCGAAGCGCGCGCCAAGGGCCACCCCGACCCTCAGGAATTCAAACATGACACCCTCACCCCGGCCCGAAGGCCCAGCCCGAAAGCCCAGCCCGAAAGCCGAGGGTCAGCCTGCCGCCGCCACGGTTAGGAATTTCTTTGGAAACTCCGGCAAATCCAAGGCCTTCCCCCCGGATTTTAGCCAGTGCTACCGGATGGTTTCCGCGTCAGCCGGGGTCACGGGCCGCCGCTTGATCATCGCCTCGCGCCAGGTGATGTAGCTGATCGCCCCGATGATCACCGCGCCGCCAAGCAGCACGAACAGATCGACCGCCTCGCCAAAGACCAGCGCCCCCAGAAGCGTCGCCCAGATCAGTTGCAGGAACGTCACCGGTTGCGTCACCGCCAGCGGAGCCGCGCGAAAGGCCCGCGTCATCGCATAATGCCCGCCCGTCGCAAAGGCCGCCACCAGCCCCAGCCACAGAAGCTGCACCACCGTCATCGGCACCCAGACCCAGATCGCCAGCGGCAAAAGCCCCAGCGTCACCGTCACCGACAGGAACCCCACGATGGCCCCTGCTGGCACCTGCTGGCTCAACCGCTTGGCGAACAGGTAGGACACCGCAAAGAAGCACGCCGCCCCCAGTTGCGCCAGATGCCCGTCCGTCACCTCGCGCAGGCCGGGGCGTATCACGATCAGCGCCCCCAGCAGGGCGACACCCACCGCCATGATCCGCCGCGCAGCCAGCGCCTCGCCAAAGAACAGCGCCGCGCCCAATGTCACCAGAACCGGGTTCAGATAGCCGATCGCCGTCACCTCGGCCACCGGGATGCGCGCCATCGCATGGAACCACAGCACCACCGCCGCCGTATGCGCCACGCCCCGCCAGCCGAACAGCCGCAGCGTGCCGGGCGGAAACCCCGCCCGCAACAGATGCCCCAGCGTCGGCAGCAGGAACACCACGCCCCAGCCGAAGCGGACAAAGGCCGATTGCGCCGCAGGCAGGTCCGTCCCCAGATGCCGCACCACCCCGGTCACGCCCACAAAGCACAGCCCCGTAAGCAGCATCCACAGCACCCCCTCCAAGGGGCGGCCTAGATCGGTATTCGGGGATGTGGCGCTCATGCCCGGCACATGACCCCAGCCGCGCCGCCCCCGCAAGGCCATTTCCGACAGCGGATCACGCTGTCAGCGCCAGCTTCGCCGCAATCGCCCACATCGTGCAGCCCACCACCACCTCCAGCACCACCCAGGCACGCGGCCGCGCAAAGACCGGCCCCAGCAACCGCGCCCCGAACCCCAGCGCGCTGAAGAACACGAAAGACCCCGCCGCCGCCCCGATGCCAAAGGCCACCCCATGCGGCGCATATTGCGCGCTGATCGACCCCAGCAGCACGACCGTATCCAGATAGACATGCGGATTGGCCCAGGTCAGCACCAGACAGGTCGCCAGAACCTTGCCCAGCGGCGCCGCCCCTCCCGGCGCGGGCATCAGCGCCGCGCCCCCTTCCCAGGCCGCCCGAAACCGCATCGCGCCATAGACCACCAGAAAGGCCACACCCCCCCACAGCATCACATCCGCCAACCACGGCACCGCGGTCGAGACCAGCCCGAACCCGCCGACACCCGCCGCGATCAGGATGGCATCCGACAGCGCACAGGTCAGCACCACCGCCAGCACATGCTCGCGCCGTATCCCCTGCCGCAGGACAAAGGCATTCTGCGCCCCGATGGCCGCGATCAGGCTGATCGCCACCAGAAACCCCGCCCCCGCCGCAAAACTCGCCGTCATGTCCCGCCTCCCCGAAGTGCAGGCTTGACCTAGGGCATCCGCCGTGGATCAATCCAGTTAATCTTCCTGCATCTAATTAAGCGTGGCTAATGCTTGATCCCGCCCAGCTTGCCGCCCTCGCCGCCGTCCACCGGCGCGGCTCCTTCGATCTCGCGGCGGCGGAACTCCACGTCACCCCTTCCGCCATCTCCCAACGCCTCAAGGCGCTGGAGGAACGCATCGGCACCCTCCTCATCCGGCGCGGCGCGCCCTGCACGGCGACCGAGACCGGCCTGCGCCTGATCCGCCACCATGACGAGGTGGTGCTCCTGGAGCAGGCGCTTGCCACCGAATTGCCGGGCCTGTCCCAGGGCCCCGCCACCCTGCGCATCGCGGTGAATGCCGACAGCCTCGCCACATGGGTCATCCCGGCGCTGGCCGCAACAGACGGCTTTCTCTACGACATCGTCATCGACGATCAGGACGTCTCGCAAGACTGGCTCCGCCGCGGCGAGGTTGCCGCCGCCGTCACCGCCCATCCCGGCCCCTTGCAGGGCTGCGACACGCTCCCCCTCGGGCGCCTGCGCTATCGCGCCACGGCCGCGCCTGCCTATATCGAACGCTGGATGCCCCACGGCCCCACCCCGCAGGCCCTCGCCCACGCCCCGGCCTTGACCTTTTCCGACAAGGACCGCCTGCAACATATCTGGGTGGACCGCCTGACCGAAGGTCAGGCCAGCCGCGCGGGCTTCCCCGGCCACCGCCTCGCCTCGTCGCAGGGTTTCGTGGATGCCTGCCTCGCCGGCCTTGGCTGGGGCCTCAACCCCGAACCGCTTGTCGCCGCGCATCTGGCCTCGGGTCGCCTCGTCGATCTCGCCCCCGACCAGCCGCTCGACACGCCCCTCCACTGGCAATTCGCCCGCCTCACCGCCCCCGCCCTAGCGCCCCTGACGCGGGCGATGCAGCAGGCCGCGCGCATGCGCCTGCTTCACACCTGACGCAATACCCGGAACAGCCCCATCGCCACCAGCAAGACCAGCAACAGCCCCGCCACATCCGCCGCCGTCACCGTGACAAAGGCCTCGAACCGGCCCCAGGGCGAAAATCCGGTGCAGCATGGCCCCACCATGACACGCGGCAGGTTCCCGATCACCGACGACACCAGCCCCACCCCGACCAGCACCCGCCAGTTCGCAGCCCGCCCCTCCCCCCGGGCATCCAGACCCAGATGGCGGCACAGATCAAAGCTCAGGGGAACCGCCACCACCTTTGCCGTCAGCAGTGCCACGTTCAGCGGCGTGAGTGCCTGCACACCCGCCATGAAGCCCAGGCCCAGCACCGCCGCCGGCAGCATCAGCGGCACCGCCAGCCAACCATAGACCCACGTCAGCAGCACCACCGCGCCAAAGGGCAGGAAAACCGCATGCAGATTTGCAACCGCCATCGGCAGAAGCAGAGTCTGCACGCCCCGCAGTCCTTCGCACAACACGAAAGCCATCAGCACGACAGACGACGCAACCATGAAATGCCACGTCGCAAGGCGTATGCCGTTTGCCATCCCCATCCCCCCCAAACCAACGGCGCGGCCCCCGCAATACCGGGCCGCTCCCATCAGCCGCACTGTCGCGCCGTCAACGCCCTTCGATCAGAACGTAATGCCCTGCCCGCGTCTCCGGCGCATGCGCCACCAGACCGCGCTGCACAAGGCTTTTCAACGCCCTGTGATAGGTAGCTTGCGGAATGGACGCCGCAAGCGGGTGATTGCGGATCGCATCCGACCGTGCCGCCTTCGGATGGCCGGTGCAAACCTCATTGATGGCATAAAGGATATCGCGTTCGTTCGGCGAAAGATCCACCAGACCAAGGGCGGTCTCCATCTCGAACAGCAAGGCTCTCAACTGCGCAACGCTCTTGATATTCACAACCCGAAAAACCCCGTCACCGGCAAGCATCCCGCCCGACCGACCATGTTCACGTCGGAAACATCGGGCAATCCGGCAACGTCTGTCAACGTCATTAACATGTATTAATCATTTTCCGGCAAGCCTGCGCTTTTTCCCTTGACTCCGCGACGTCAAGTAACAACTTGGAGATGTATTATCAGTTTGGGCACCATCTATTGGCGCCTCACGCTTTTGTGCCGTGCCAGTGAAATCCCGTCACCAAACCGACCAGAGATCGCGCCCCATCAGATGACCGGTTTTTCGCAAAGTTACCGCATGGTTTCCTCGACCGAACAGCCTGCCCCGGCCCTGACAACGGACGCAACCCATGCGCGACGCAGCGCGCATATCGTGGTGTTCTGCCAGCGGCCCGGTCCGCTTGACCCGCTGCTCGACTGGCTTGCCGAAAAGGGCGCGCGCATCACCCACATGCCCTTGCGCCGCCTGCCGCTCGACTGGTTCGACACCCATGCCGACAGCCATGACGTCGCCTTTGTCGATGCCGATTACCTGGGCGACGAAGGCGCCATGATCGACTTCGGCATGCGCCTGCGCCGGTTCTGCCCCGGAATGCCCATCATCATGGCCACCCGGCGCGTGACAACCTCGGACTATTCCACCGAACGCATGGCAATCTGCGATGTCACGCTGCGGATGCCGGTGACGCGCGGCGATCTGCTCGAGGCGCTTTCCGCCGCGCTGGAAAACCACAGCCTCTGGATGGAAAAGCGCAACCTGAACCGCCCCGACATCGCCAGCGCACCGCCCGCCGCCTGATCCCGGTCAGGAAGGCGTGCCCCCAAGGGCGGCACGCAACGCCCGATCCGCCTCAGGCCAGTTGCTCAGGCCAGTTGCGCGGCCACCTCTTCGGGGATGTCGAAATTGTGCGTCACGGTCTGCACATCGTCATCCTCTTCCAGCATGTCGATCAGCCGCATCAGCTTCTGCGCGGTCTCCAGATCGACCTCGGTCCGCGACTGCGGCCGCCAGACCAGCTTCGATTCCAGCGATTCCCCCAGCGCCTTTTCCAGCGCGTCGGACACGTCCGACAGGTTCTCCACCGAACAATAGATCCAGTGGCCCTCCTCGTCGGATTCCACGTCATCCGCGCCCGCATCCAGCGCCGCCATCATCACATCATCCGCCGATCCGGCGCTGGCGGGATAGGAAATCTCGCCCACCCGGTCAAAGGAATGGCTGACCGATCCGGTCTGGCCAAGGTTCCCGCCGCATTTGGTGAAATAGGACCGCACATTGCTCGCCGTGCGGTTCAGGTTGTCGGTCATCGCCTCGACGATGATCGCAATGCCGTTCACGCCATAGCCTTCATAGCGGATCTCGGTGTAATCCTCGGCATCGCCGCCCTGCGATTTCTTGATCGCACGCTCGATCACGTCCTTGGGCATCGACACGGCCTTCGCCGCCTTGACGGCCAGACGCAGACGCGGGTTCTTGTCCGGGTCGGGATCGCCCATCTTCGCGGCGACAGTGATTTCCTTCGCCAGCTTGGAAAACATCTTGGACCGCAGCTTGTCCTGCTTGCCCTTGCGATGCTGGATGTTCGCCCATTTCGAATGGCCTGCCATGACCCGTGCTCCGCTTTCCCTTTGGGGTGATGCGGTCCTATACACAAGGCGGGCGGGGAACGGCAACCCCGCCACGCAACCCTGCCCCGTTACGTCCGGCCTTTACCTCCGCGGCGGGGGCGAGGCAAAGGTCCAGCTCTTCACCCCATCATCAATCTCCACCCGCGCCATCGGCGGCACCACCCCGTCGGCCCCCAGCGCGCGCGTCAGCCCCGTCCAGAACTGCCGCAGCAGGTTCGGCCGTTCCACCACCGTCACGCGGTAATCATAGCCCCGCCCGCAGGGCTCCAGCCGCCCCGCGCCGCCCGCCGCCGCCCAATCCGCCCGGCACACCGTGCCATTGCTCAGCGTCACCGTCAGCACCTCGGATGACAGCCGCGCCGCCTGCGGCTCTGCCGCACGGTCCGGCACCGCGCAGCCGGCCAGCACCAGAACCCCCACCAGCACCAGACCCCGCATCGCGCCCTCCCTCACAATGGCCAGAACAGCGGTATCAAGGCCGAGGCCATGACGCCGACAAGGATGTTCAACGGTATCCCCACCCGCATGAAATCGGAAAACCGGTATCCGCCCGGCCCATAGACCATCATGTTGGTCTGATACCCCACCGGCGTCGCAAAAGCGACCGAGGCAGAGAACATCACCGCCACCACCAGCGGCCGCGCATCCACCCCCAGCGTATTCGCCAGTTCGATCACCACCGGCGTGTAAAGCACCGCCACCGCATTGTTCGACAGAAATTCCGTCAGCGTCGTGCCGATGAAATAGATGCACAGCACCAGAAAGAACGGCGACAGGCCGATCAGATGCGGCGCCACCGCCTCCACCAAAAGCTTCACCGCCCCCGACCGGTCCATCGCCTCGCCCACCGCCAGCATGGCAAAGATCATCGCCATCAGCCGCCCGTCCACGAAAGAGAAGGCCTCCTCCGCATCGACGCAGCGCGTCAGCAGGATCACCGCCACCGCCACCACGCCCAGGGCAAGGATCGGCGCCACGCCAAACCCCGACAGAATGACGATCCCCGCCAGCGCCGCCACCGCAATCGGCGCCTTCGCGCGGCGGAACGGCTTGATCGTCGGGCGGCTGATATCCACCAGATCCATGTCCGCCGCCAGCCGCTGAATATCCTCGGCCGCCCCCTCCAGCAGCAGCGTATCCCCCACCCGCACCGTCAGGTCATCCAACTGCCGCCCGATATTCTGGTTGCGCCGATGCGCCGCCAGAACATAGACGCCATAGCGCCGCCGCAGCCTGAGCTCACCCAGCCGCCGCCCCTCCATCCGGCAACCGGGGGAAATCAGAACCTCCACCGTCTCGGTCTGGGTGGATGACAGCTTGTCCACCAGATGCAGGTCCTTGCGTCCCTGCAAGCCCAAGAGTTCCGTCATCTCGGTGCGCAGCACCACCCTGTCCCCGGCCTCAAGCTTCACCGGCCCCAGATCGCGCCGCAAGGATGCATCCCCCCGCAGCACGTCGATCAGCCGCACGCCATCGCGCTTGAACAGGTCGATCTCCAGCACCGCCTGCCCGATCAGCGGGCTGTCCTCGGGGATCGCCACTTCGGTGAAATACTTCATCTTGCGCCGGTCGCTCAGCAGCACCCCCATGCTCTGCCGCACCGGCAACAGCCGGTTCGCCGTCAGCGCCAGAAAGCTGCCCCCCGCGATCATCAGGATGATGCCGAGGGGCGCGATCTCGAAAATCCCGAAATGCTCCATCCCCGCCTTCGCGGCCACCCCGTCCACCAGAAGGTTGGTCGATGTCCCGATCAGCGTGATCATGCCACCCAGCACCGTCATGTAGGACAAGGGGATCAACAGCTTGGATGGCACCGTCCCGATCCGCATGGCCAGTTGCATCACCACCGGGATCATCACTGCCACCAAGGGCGTATTGTTCATGAAGGCCGAGGCGATGGCGACGAACCCGAACAGCGCCACCACCGTCCGCTTGGGCCGGTCGCCCGCATGGCGTTCCGCCGCGCGGATGATCATTTCCACCGCCCCGGTCCGCACCAGCCCGCCCATCACCAGAAACATCATCAGGATCGTCCAGGGCGCCGGATTGGACAGCACCGCCGTCGCCTCCCGCACCGGCAGGATGCCCAGCACCAGCATCAGGGCCGCCCCGCCCATCGCCGTCACCTCGACCGGATAGGTCTCGCGCAGGAACAGCGTGAACATCCCCAGCACAATGGCCATCGCCACCCAGGGTTGCCACTCTGCCGCGATCTCAGTTCCGAACATCCCGCCCCCTCGCACCCATATCCACAGCGCGTCAGGCGTCGGGCATCCCCCCCGTTTCCGCCTGCTTGCGCGGGCTGACCAATGCCACACCGCACAGAAGCAAAACAAGCGAAAGCCATAGGATCGGGGAAAATCTTTCCCCCAGAATGATCATCGCCCAGAAAACCCCCGCCCCGGTGACGATATAGGAACATTGCGCCGCAAACACCGCCCCGGCGCGAAAGGCCAGCCAGACATAGGCCGCATAGATCACCGCATGCAGGGCCGATGACCCCACCAGCGCCGCCTCGGCCCGCCCGAAATCGGCGAACGGGTCAAAGAACTGCCCCGACACCAGCGCGACAGGCAGGCACAGCACCATGCCCGTGACCGATGCGCCGAACATCGCCTGCACCGGGTCCATCCCCGCCATGCCCTTGCGCGCCACGAACAGCCCCTCCAGCGCATAGCACAACGGCCCCACCAGAGCGACCGGCAGAAAGGCCACCATCGCCGGATCGGGCAGCGCCGCCCCGGGCGCCGCCAGCAGCGCCACCGCCACCAGCCCCAAGAGCAACCCCGCCAGCCGCGCCCAACCGAACCGCTCCATCCCCAGCATCAGCGCGATGGGAAAGGCGATCATCGGCACGGCGGAAATCAGCATCGACATCACCCCCGAAGGCAGCCGCGCGATCGACAGATAGAAGGTCGCATTCGGGATCAGCGTGCCCAGAAGCGCCACAACCAGATAGAACCGCAGCGTCGCGCGCGTGAACACCAACCCCCGCCCGCGCGGCAGGGTAATCGCCCCCAGCACCCCCACACAGACCACCAACTGCCAGAAGATCAACCCGAAGGGCAGATGCCCGCTCGACGTGGCGATCTTGCCCAAAGGTTGCGTCAACCCCCAGCCCAGCCCCAACCCCAGCAGCACCGCCACCAGAAACCACCGCCGCCCCGACAGCGGCACCACTGCGGCTGTGGTCACGGCGTGCTCTCCTGCAACCGCCCGCCCAGCCGGATCGGCACCACGCGCAAGGCCTTGCCCGTCCGGTCATCGGTCTCCACAAAGACACCCGACAGCGTGGCCTCCCCCATCGCCGGCTCGAACCGCCCCTTCGCCATGCCGGTCACGAAACGGCGCAGCGGCTCCAGCTTCTCCATCCCGATCACCGAGTCGTAATCCCCGCACATCCCCGCGTCCGACAGGTAAGCCGTCCCCCCCTTCAGGATCATCGCATCCGCCGTGGGCACATGGGTATGCGTCCCCACCACCAGCGACGCCTGCCCGTCGCACCAATGCCCCATCCCCATCTTCTCGGACGTCGCCTCGCAATGCATATCGACAATCGCCGCCTGCACCGCCGCGCCCAGGGCATGCGCCTTCAGCACCGCCTCGATGGCCGAAAACGGGTCGTCAAAGGGCCGCTTCATGAAAACCTGCCCCAGAACCTGCGCCACAAGAACGCGGCGCCCCTGCGTCGCGGTGAACACCCGCCATCCCTTGCCCGGCGCCACCTTGGAAAAGTTGATCGGCCGGAGGATACGCGGCTCGGTCTCGATGAAACCCAGCATGTCCTTCTGGTCAAAGGCATGATCGCCCAGCGTGATGCAATCCGCCCCCGCCGCCAGCAGGGCCTTGGCATGCTCCGCCGTCAGCCCCGCCCCGGATGAGGCATTCTCGCCATTCACCACCACGAAATCGAGCGCCCAGTCCGCCCGCAGCCCCGGCAGCCGCGCGACCACCGCCGCACGCCCCGCCCGCCCCATCACATCGCCAAGAAATAGGATCCGCATGTCTCCGCCCTACGCCGCGCATGGGCCGGGGGCAATCCCGTTCCCGACCCCGGCTGTCGCTGCCCCGCCATCGCGCGGCAAATGCAGCCCCCAACGCGCGCCCCCTTCAGGTCTTCATCCTGGCCCAAATACCCAAAGGCCACACCAACACCCCACCCCCCGGTCGCCCAAGGGCGCCCTCCCCTCCCCCGCCTTCGGGCGATGGGCCGGGGGGGGGCAGCACCAGGACCCCACCCTGCGCCCTCATCAGCCTCCCCGCCCGCGGCCCGCCTGAAACCGCAGATCATTCCCCGCCCATTCACCTTGGCTCAAATACCCAATTCCACCCGCCCCACCCCGCGCTTCCGCCTGCTCTGCGCGCCCCAACTCTGTGCACCCACGCACCCTTCTGTCAAAATCCCCCATCCAGCCTCTCCAGATTTGTATGCACGCCCGTCTGCACTGCGCTGCTGCACCGGTTCCTGCACACCCCCCTTTGCCCAACCCCCTGAAACCAAAGCCCCTTCCCCCCACCCCGAACCCGCCCTACCTTCCCCGTATGCACCTCCCCACCCCGCTCACCGACTGGCTCTCCTCCCGTGGCTGGACGCTCCACCCGCACCAGCAATCCATGCTGGACCGCGCCGCAAACCCAGCCACCCTCCTCATCGCCCCCACCGGCGGCGGCAAGACGCTGGCCGGGTTCCTGCCCACCCTGGCCGAGCTTGGCACCACCCAGCCCTCCGGCCCACCCCCCGGCCTGCACACCCTCTACATCTCGCCCCTCAAGGCATTGACCGCCGACATCCGCCGCAACCTCCGCACCCCCGTCGAAGGCGCAGGCCTGCCCATCCGCATCGAAGATCGCACCGGCGACACCACCTACACCCAGCGCCGCCGCCAACGTGCCGACCCGCCGCACATCCTGCTCACCACGCCCGAAAGCCTGGCCCTTCTCCTCTCCTACGAAGACGCGCCGAAAATCTTCCAATCCCTCCAAAGGGTTGTGATCGACGAACTGCATGCGCTGGCCGAATCCAAGCGCGGCGACCAGCTCATGCTGCTCCTCTCCCGCCTCGAAAGCCTCAGCCCCGGCCTCCGCCGTGTCGGCCTCTCCGCCACCGTCGAACACCCCCCCGCCCTCGCCTGCTATCTCGCGCCGCACGCCTGCGACATCCTGCAAGCCGACCCCGGCCCCGACCCCGACATCGCCATGCTGCAAACCGACGCCCCCCCGCCGTGGAGCGGGGGCGGCGGCCGCTACGCCATGCGCGCGATCCTCGACGAAGTCCGCCGCCACCGCACCACGCTCATCTTCCACAACACCCGCGCGCAGGCAGAACTCTTCTTTCACGACCTCTGGCTACAGAACGACGAAGGGCTTCCCATCGGCATCCATCACGGCTCGCTCGCCCGCGAACAGCGCGAAAGGGTCGAGGCCGCGATGGCAGAAGGAAAGCTCCGCGCCGTCGTCTGCACCGGCTCGCTCGACCTCGGGATCGACTGGGGCGATGTGGACCTCGTGATCCAGGTCGGCGCACCCAAGAACGTCAAACGCCTCGTACAAAGGATCGGCCGCGCCAATCACCGCTACAACGCCCCCTCCAAGGCCCTGATATTGCCCGCAAACCGGTTTGAGGTGGTGGAATGCCGCGCCGCCCTCGATGCCGTGCGCGACCATACCCTCGATGGCGAACCGCGCGGCAAGGGCCCCCGCGACGTGCTGTGCCAGCACATCCTGATGACCGCCGCCTCCGGCCCTTTTGACGCCAACGATCTGTTCACCGAGGTTACGAGAACCGGCCCCTATACCGGCCTCACCCGCCCCGAATTCGACGCCTGCCTCGACTTCTGCGCCACCGGCGGCTACGCGCTCCGCGCCTATGATAAATGGCAAAGGCTCTTGGAAAGAAACGGAAAATGGCAGCTCCGCGATCCCCGCAGCGCCGCTGTCATCCGCCAGAATCTCGGCACCATCATCGACACCGAAACCCTTAAGGTCCGGTTAAAGAACCGCTTCGGCGGCACCCCCCTGGGCGAGGTGGAGGAAGGCTTCGCCGCCACCCTCACCCCCGGCGACACCTTCCTCATCGGCGGCGAAATCGTCCGCTACGAAGGCCTGCGCGAGATGACGGTCGAAGTCACCCGCCAACCCGGCCGCGACCCAAAGGTCGCCACCTTCAACGGCACCAAATTCGCCACTTCCACCCTGCTGACGCAGCGAATCCTCGAACTGTTCCAACAGGATAGCTGGCCCGACCTGCCCGCCCACACCTCCCAGTGGCTCGCCCTGCAACGCGAGGTGTCGCGTCTGCCAAGCCCTGACCGCCTGCTGGTGGAAAGCTTCCCCCATGACGGGCGCGAACACCTCTGCATCTACGGCTTCGCGGGCCGCAACGCGATGCAGACGCTGGCCCTCCTCGTCACGAAACGGATGGAAGAACAAGGGCTTGCCCCCTTGGGCTTTGTCGCCACCGATTACGCCACCCTGATCTGGGGCCTCGACCCCGTCACCGATGCCGCCCCCCTTTTCGACCGCGCCAAACTCCGCAAAGGTCTGGAAACCTGGCTCTCCGGCAATGCCGTGATGAAACGCACCTTCCGCGCCACCGCCATCATCGCAGGCCTCATCGAACGCAGCCACCAGGGCCGCCGCAAGACCGGCCGTCAGGCCACCTTCTCCTCCGACATCCTCTACGACACGCTCCGCAAATACGACCCCGACCACCTGCTTCTGCAAGTCACGCGGGAAGAGGCCGAACGCGGCCTCGTCGATTTCTCCCGCATCGAAGACATGCTCGCCCGGGTCGATGGCCGGATCGACCTGCTCCGCCTGCCCCGCGTCACCCCCCTCGCGGCACCCCTCTTCCTCGAACCCGGCCGCATCCCTGTCCATGGCACAGGCCGCGAAAGGATGGTGGAAGAGGCCGCCCAACGCCTCATGGCCGAAGCAGGCCTCGCCTGATCCCGCCTCGTCTGCCCCCCTTGCGCCGCGCGCTGCCGCGGGGCAATCCTCGCCCCATGCATCACGCCTTCACCCTCTCCGGCGAAACGCTCCACGCCCTGCCCTCCGGCGCGCTCCACTGGCCCGCTCAAGGCATTCTCTGCGTCTCTGACCTGCATCTCGGCAAATCCGAACGCCTCGCCCGTCGGGGCGGCGCGCTGCTGCCGCCCTATGAAACAAGGGAAACCCTGCAACGGCTGGAGGCAGAGATCGACCGGACCGCTCCCGCCCATGTCATCTGCCTTGGCGACAGTTTCGACGACCTCGCCGCCGCCCGCGGGTTGGAGGATGAGGCCCGCCTCCGCCTCGCCCGCCTGATGGCGGGCCGCGTCTGGACATGGATCGAAGGCAACCACGATGCCGGCCCGATGGAGATCGGCGGCACCCATCGCGCCAGCCTGACGATCGGCGCGCTGACCTTTCGCCATATCGCGGAACCATCGGAAAGCGCCGAAATTTCAGGCCATTACCATCCCAAGGCAAGGGTGAAGGGCACCGCCCGCCCCTGCTTCCTGCTGGACACCTGCCGCCTGATCCTGCCCGCCTTCGGGGTCTATACGGGCGGCCTGCCGACCCATGACAGCGCGCTGACATCCCTCATGCAGCCCACCGCGCTGGCCATCCTGACCGGCCCCCGCGCCCTGCCGATTCCGATGTGAAAGGCGGCGTCGGATGGGCAATATTGCCCATCCTGCCAGATCAGGCCGTCAACCCCTCAGGCTCCGGCAAACCATTCGCGCGGCAGCACGCCGTCAGCGTATTGGCCAGAAGGCAGGCAATCGTCATCGGCCCCACCCCACCCGGAACCGGCGTGATCGCGCCTGCAACCGCAGCGGCGCTTTCGTAATGCACATCGCCCACCAGCTTGGCCTTGCCATCCCGCTCGATCCGGTTGATCCCCACGTCAATCACCGTGGCCCCCGGCCGTACCATGTCGCCGGTGATCATCTCGGGCCGCCCCACCGCCGCCACCAGGATATCCGCCCCCCGGCAGACCGCCGCCAAATCCTTCGTCCGGCTATGCGCAATCGTCACCGTGCAGCTGTCGCCCAGCAAAAGCTGGGCCATCGGCTTGCCCACGATGTTCGACCGTCCCACCACAACCGCATTCAACCCCGCGAGCTTCCCGTGATGATCCCGCAGCATCATCAGGCATCCCAGCGGCGTGCAGGGCACCATCGACTTCTGCCCCGTTCCCAACAGCCCGACGTTGGAGATATGGAACCCGTCCACATCCTTGGCCGGATCAATGCGGTTGATCACCAGTTCGGAATTCAGATGCCCCGGCAACGGCAATTGCACCAGAATGCCATGCACCGCCGGGTCGCCGTTCAGCCGGTCGATCAGCGCCAGCAACTCCGCCTCGCCCGTCTCGGCGGGCAGGCGATGTTCGAAACTCGCCATCCCCACCTCGATGGTCGAGGCATGCTTGTTGCGCACATAGACCTGGCTCGCCGGATCTTCCCCCACCAGCACCACGGCCAGCCCCGGCGTGATCCCCTGCTCTTCCTTCAACCGCGCCACATGCGCCGCCACCTGCGCGCGCACCTCGGAGGCAAAGGCCTTTCCGTCGATCACCTTGGCAACCATGTTCCCCGTCCTGTTCTTGCGGCGGATCGGGCAGGCCGCGCCTCACCCTTTCCGCAGATGGTCTTCCTCGCGCTCGATCGACCAGTCGATCAGCTTGCGCCACAGCTTTTCCAGCTTGTCCGGCGGCAACCCGTGGGCCGCCGCATGACGCCGCACATTGGCCACCACCTGCTCCACCCGGTCCTCGATCCGCGCCGGGAGACCAACCTCTTCCTTGATCTCCGCCGCCCGGTCGATAAAGGCGGTCCGCTCTGCGAACAGCGCCACCAGCGCCTCGTCCAGCCGGTCGATCTCGGCCCGGATCTCGGCCATTGTCGTGCAGTCCTCTGGCCTCTTCATGCCTCGCCCCCTCTCAGGATGGCCCCCATGTAAGGGGGCCAGCCCGAAAGGGCAACGCGACAGATCGCGTTAGAACAGGCCCTCGACATGGCCCTGATCGTTCAGACGGATCACCTCGGCCGACGGCACCTTGGGCAGACCCGGCATCGTCATGATCTCACCGCAGATCACCACGATGAACCCGGCCCCCGCCGAAAGCCGCACCTCGCGCACCGGCACCGAATGGCCCGTGGGGGCCCCGCGCACCGTCGGATCGGTGGTAAAGCTGTATTGGGTCTTGGCCACACAGATCGGCAGATGGCCGTAGCCCGCCGCTTCCCAGGCTTTCAGCTGATCGCGGATCGACTTGTCGGCGATCACCTCGTCGGCGTGGTAGATGCGCTTGGCGATGGTTTCCACCTTCTGGAACAGCGGCATGTCATCGGGATAGAGCGGCGCAAAGTTCGCAGCCCCCGACTCCGCAAGGCTGACCACCTTTTTCGCCAGTTCCTCGATCCCCGCCGACCCTTGCGCCCAGTGCTTGCACAGGATCGCCTCTGCCCCCTGTTCGGCGACATAGGCCTTCACTGCCGCAATCTCGGCATCGGTGTCGCTGTAGAAGTGGTTGATGGCAACCACCACCGGCACGCCAAAGCCTTTGACGTTGGCGATATGGCGGCCCAGGTTCGGGCAGCCCTTCTTGACCGCCTCCACATTCTCGGCCCCCAGATCGGCCTTGGCGACACCGCCATTCATCTTCATCGCCCGGACCGTGGCCACGATCACCGCCGCCGCAGGCTTCAGCCCGGCCTTGCGGCACTTGATGTCAAAGAACTTCTCGGCCCCCAGATCGGCGCCAAAGCCCGCTTCGGTGACGACATATTCGCCCAGCTTCAGCGCCGTCTTGGTCGCGATGACCGAGTTGCAGCCATGCGCGATATTGGCAAACGGCCCGCCATGCACGAAGGCCGGGTTGTTTTCCAGCGTCTGCACCAGGTTCGGCTGCATGGCGTCTTTCAAGAGCACGGTCATCGCACCATCGGCCTTGATGTCGCGGCAATAGACCGGCTTCTTTTCGCGGGTATAGGCCACCACGATGTCGCCCAGGCGCTTTTGCAGATCGTCCAGGTCGTTCGACAGGCACAGGATCGCCATGACTTCCGACGCCACCGTGATGTCAAACCCGGTCTGCCGCGGGAAGCCGTTCGATACGCCGCCCAGCGACACCACGATGTCGCGCAGGGCGCGGTCGTTCATGTCCATCACGCGGCGCCAGACGATGCGGCGCTCGTCGATGTCCAGGCTGTTGCCCCAGTAGATGTGGTTGTCGATCATCGCCGACAGCAGGTTGTGCGCGCTCGTGATCGCGTGGAAATCGCCGGTGAAGTGAAGGTTCATCTCCTCCATCGGCACGACCTGCGCATAACCGCCACCGGCAGCGCCGCCCTTCATCCCGAAATTCGGGCCAAGGCTCGCCTCACGGATGCAGACCACCGCCTTCTTGCCGATCCGGTTCAGGCCGTCGCCCAGACCCACGGTCGTGGTCGTCTTGCCCTCGCCCGCCGGCGTGGGGTTGATCGCGGTCACAAGGATCAGCTTGCCATCCGGCTTGCCTGCCAGCGACTTGATGAAGTCCTGGCTGACCTTTGCCTTGTCATGGCCATAGGGCAGCAGGTGATCGGACGGAATACCCAGTTTCGCGCCGATCTCCATGATCGGCTTCTTCTTGGCTTCGCGTGCAATCTCGATATCGGTCTTTACGGCCATGTCCAAAGCTCCCTTTGCGGGGTTCATCCCCCGTTTCCGACGTGATAGCGGGGGAAACGGGCATTGAGAGTGGCTTTTCCGACAGGTTCGCCCCCAAATTCGCCACCAGACGTTTCCGATCGGAAACCGCCCGTGCCGCATAGGGGAATATTCCAGAATGAAACAATGTTTCCCTACAGGGAATCAGGCCCGCCGCGCCGCCTCAAGATGCGCCCAGACCGGCTGATCCGGAATATGCAGCCGCAGGCTTTCGCCCAGAGTGAACACCCCTTCCCGTTCCACCCATGCGGTGACGCCGCGGCGTCCGGCAGCAGCGGATTTGAACCTGGCCCCGAATCCCGGGTGGCGCGCCTCGATGGGTTTGGCGGGCAACTGGCAGGACCGGTTCTCGATATCCACCACAAGCGTCGTGCCGCCCTCGCCCTGAAGGCGGCTTCCGGGCGGGACATGGGTGAAATCCGGAATACCCTCCACCACCATCGTCGCCCCAAGCAGCGCGGGGTCAAGGCGTTCAAGCCCCATCCGCGCCGCGGTCTCGGCCAGTTCCTCGGCCGACAAGACGGTGAATTGCCGCGTGTTGCGGATTTCCGTCCCTCGTGGATATTGCGCCAGCACCCGGCTGCAACTGGGCCGCGTCAGACCACCATGAGCTTCGCCCTCCGGGCCAGAGAAGCGGGCGGTCAGGCGCTCTACCGGTTCCGCCGCCAATGCCGCTTCCCGGTCACGGACCAGACCCATCCAGACAATGCGGCCAGGATAATCCGTCGGTTTCAGAACAGGCATCACACCCTCAGCGTAAGGAATACCCGCCGGAACGGGAAAAGGACCGCGCCATCCTCCATCCGCGGATAGGCAGACGCAAGCGCCTCCTCATAAGCCGCGACGAAGCGGCCGGTCTCTTCCGCATCCAGCCGCGCAAGGAAGGGCCGCATCGCCGTGCTTTCGGTGAACCGCCGCACGGGATGGCCGTCAGGCGATGGCTCCAACCGCTGCACGTAATCGGTCTCCCAGGCATCGACTGCCCCGAAGGGCGTGAGCAGGGTCCAGTATTCCGCCGCCACCATCACGGGCGACAGCCATGCCCCTGACTCGAACCGGTCGGGGAACATCGCCCCGGCAATATCCCGCAGGAAGCGGTGCGACGGCGCGCCATACTGGCGCGGCATCTGCACCGCCAGCACCCCGCCCGGGGCAAGATACCCTGCCAGCCGGGGCATCAGCCGCGCGTGATCGGGCAACCATTGCAGCGCGGCATTGGAAAAGATCAGCGCAGGCGGCGCTTCCGGCCGCCAGGTTGCGGCATCGGCCTCGACCAGTTGGTCATAAACCCCCGTCGCCCGCGCCTCGGTCAGCATGGCGGGTGACGCATCCACCCCGATCAACCGCCGCCCGCCCGTCCCACAGAAGCGCGCCCGCAAGGCCGGGGCAACCGCACCATTGCCGCAGCCCAGATCCACCACATCGCCCTCGGGCAGACCGCCCAGATGCGCCAGAAGGTCCAGCGCGGGCCGCAAACGCAGGCCCCGAAACCGTCCATAGGTTTCGGGGCTCCAGTCGGTGGTCGCGTCAGCCAAGGTCAGACAGCCGGTTCGGGTTCCGGCCCGGCCTTCGGCGCCTTGGGCTTGGTTTTCGGGATCGCCGCGATGGATGTCAGGCCGCCACCGGGGGCCGGCCTGTCCGCGTCGTCGTCGTTGCCCAGGGACTCACCGGCCATAACCTTGCGGATTTCGTCGCCGGTCAGCGTTTCGTATTCCAGCAGGCCCTTTGCCAGCCGTTCGAAATCATCCGCCTTCTCGATCAGGATGCGACGCGCCGTCTCATATCCTTCGTCGATCAGCTTCTTGACCTCATTCTCGATCAGCTCCTTGGTCTGCGCCGAAACCGAGAAGCCCGCCGTGTTGCCCTGATAGCCCTCATGCGCCTCGGCATAGTCGATATTGCCGACCTTGTCCGACATGCCCCAGCGCATCACCATGGCACGGGCCAGCGCCGAGGCCTGCTGAATGTCGCCCGCAGGGCCGGAAGACACGCCTTCCTCACCGTACTTGATGATCTCGGCCGCCTTGCCTGCCATGGTCATGGCGATCTTCTGCTTGCCTTCATCCTTGTGCATGTTCAGCCGGTCCATTTCGGGCAGGCTGACAACCATCCCCAAGGCGCCACCGCGCGGGATGATCGTCGCTTTGTAGACCGGGTCGCATTTGGGCATGTTCATGCCCACGATGGCGTGGCCGGCCTCGTGATAGGCGGTCTTTTCCTTCTGATCAGGGGTCAGCACCATGCTGCGCCGCTCGGCCCCCATCATCACCTTGTCCTTCGCGTTCTCGAAGTCTTCCATCGTGACAAAGCGCCGCCCGACGCGCGCCGCCATCAGGGCCGCCTCGTTGACCAGGTTCATCAGGTCCGCCCCCGAAAACCCGGGCGTGCCCCGCGCAATGGTGCGCAGGTCCACATCCGGCCCCAAAGGCACCTTGCGGGCATGGACGTTCAGGATCTTCTCCCGGCCCTTGATATCGGGGTTCGGCACATGGATCGTGCGGTCGAAACGGCCGGGGCGCAAGAGCGCCGGGTCCAGCACATCCTTGCGGTTTGTGGCCGCCACGATGATCACGCCTTCATTCGCCTCGAACCCGTCCATCTCGACCAGCAACTGGTTGAGCGTCTGCTCGCGTTCGTCATTGCCACCGCCGATGCCCACACCACGGGCACGGCCCACGGCGTCGATCTCGTCGATGAACACGATGCAGGGCGCATTCTTCTTGGCCTGCTCGAACATGTCGCGCACGCGGCTTGCGCCCACGCCCACGAACATTTCCACGAAGTCGGAACCCGAGATGGTGAAGAACGGCACCCCCGCCTCGCCCGCAATGGCGCGGGCCAGCAACGTCTTGCCGGTGCCGGGCGGACCGACCAGCAAGGCGCCCTTCGGAATCTTGCCGCCGAGGCGCGAGAACTTCTGCGGATTGCGCAGGAATTCCACGATCTCTTCCAGCTCTTCCTTGGCCTCGTCGATCCCCGCAACGTCGTCAAACGTGACGCGCCCCTGCTTTTCCGTCAGCAGCTTTGCGCGCGATTTGCCAAAGCCCATGGCCCCGCCGCGCCCGCCACCCTGCATGCGGTTCATGAAGAAGATCCAGACACCGATCAGCACAAGGAAGGGCAACCAGATGCCGAGAACCGACATGAAGCCCGATTGTTCCTGTGCCTCGGCCTTCACCTCGACCCCGTTGCTGATCAGGCGGTCGGTCAGCACCTCGCCATCCGGCTTGATCGTCACATATTGCGACCCGTCGCGCGCGCGCACCAGAACACGCTCGCCATCCAGCGTCACGCTTTGCACCTGCCCGCCATCGACGCGGCTGATGAATTCCGAATAGGACAATGTCCGTGACGCGCTGGTCGTCTGGTTCCCGCTGAACAGGTTGAACAAGGCCAGGATCAGCAGGAACAGGACAACCCAGAATGCGATGTTTCGTGCGTTACCCACGAAGTGTCTCCTCATACCGCCGCAAGGCCAGAAACGGCCTGCGACCCTTCGTTCTTAAGATAGACATAAACCCCAAGGGTTCAATGCGATAAAGGTGCCGCAGCCAAAGGCCCCCGCGGCGGGTCGCAACGCGCGGTCCACCCTGCCCCGAACCCGGCCAGCGGGGCCGCCACCAGCCCATCCTCTGACCACACCGCGGGGCTGGCCAGCAGCGTCGTGCGGGGATGCGGGGCCGACCGCCAGCCCGGGCACTGGGCCAGCCCCGCCTCGCCCAGCGCGCGGATGGTCAAGCCATTGGAGTCCGGGCCGGAAACGCGCCAACGCCCATCCCAGACCTCGCCCACAGGACAGGCGGTGGCAGCCACGGCCCGCGCCTCGCGCGTGATCCGCATGCGCCCGCCGGCATACCGGGCATGGCTCGTCCGGCACCCCGCCAGAGTGGCCGGACGCCCCGCAAGCGCCGCTGCGACAAAGCGTTCCACCTCGGCCCCGCGCGGGCCATATTCCGCCGATGCCACCCAGACCATCGCCGCCAGCAGCAGCCGTCGCCGGATTTCGGCCGGCAGCGCCGCAAGACCCGCACTGTCCAGGATCACATCGCCCGCGTCGATCCGCACCAGCCGTGCTGCGGCATCGGCTGTCGCCGCCTCCAGCGCGGCCCGCACCTCCGCCATCTTCGCAGCCAGCGCCGCGATTTCTGCGGCACCTGCACCGACCTCGGCCATGGCCGCCACCGCCCGCCTGGCGCGCACCCTGTCAAAGCGCGGATCGTCATTCGACGGATCCTCCGCCCAGGCAAATCCGCGCCGCAACAGCCAGGCCCGCAAGTCCGCCCGACTGGCGCCCAGAAGGGGCCGCAGGAACGTGATCCCCGCTACCTCGCGACGGGCGGCCATCGCCGCCAGCCCGTCCACCCCGGCATCCCGCGCCAGCCGCATCAGAAAGGTCTCGGCGACATCATCCTGCGTATGCCCCAGCGCCACCACCCGACGCCCGCGCGCCCGCGCCCAACCTGACAGCAGCGCAATCCGCCCCCGCCGCGCCGCGTCCTGCAGGTTGCCCGTGCCGTCCCAGGTCCAGGTCAGAATGTCATGCGGCACGCCCAGCGCCGCACAGGTCGCGCCGACCGCTGCCGCCTCTGCCGCCGATCCCGGCCGCAATCCGTGATCGACGGTTGCCACCGCCACATCGCATCCGGCCTCGACCGCCAGATGCAGAAGGGCAAGGGAATCCCCGCCGCCCGACACCGCCAGCCCCAGCGGTTCCTTCCGCGCCGGGCCAAGACCCCGACGGAAGATATCGGCCACGTCCCGGGTCAGAGGCAGCCAAGCCCCTGCATCGCCATCGTGGCGCTCGACGCCTCGGCCGATCCCGGGAAACGTGTCCCCACTTCCTGCAGGGTGACGCAAGCCTCCGGCGTCTGGCCAAGCGCCCCCAGCGCCTGCCCGAGCTTCAGCAGCGCAGGCGCGGCCTTCGGCCCCGAAGGCTGGCCCGAAAACGCCTCGAGATAGCTCCGCGCCGCGCCCGAGGTATCGCCAAGCTGGCTCAGCGATTCCCCCCGCAGGTAATGCGCCTCCTGCGTCAGCGGGCCACCCGGGTAGGATTGGGTAAAGGTCGCAAAGAGGTCTGCAGCGGTGCGAAAGTCACCTTGACCGAGCACCCCCTTGGCCCGGTCGAAATCCGCCTGTTCCCCGATCGCCAGTTCCGGTGCCGTGCCCGTCGCCGTGGTATCCGGCACGGTCGGCACCACCGGGGCCGCTGCGCCGCCCCCGGACACACCGCCGCCCAGTGGGGCGGTGTCGCCAAGTGAGGCGATATCGCACCCCGCTTCCAGTTCGCACAGCCGGAACTCCAGATCGCCGATCCGGTTCGTCCCGTCCGTCACCACACGGTTGACCTTAAGCTCAACCTCTTCGGTCTTGGCAGTCAACCGCATGAGCGCCGCTTCGATGGCATCCATGCGCTGCAGCGCATCCCCACCGGCGACCCCGCTCGCGGCGGCGCCGGTGGACACAAGCTCTGACTTCAGGCTGTTGAACTCTGCCTGAAGCTGCGAAATCTGCGCGCGGATATCGGCCAGCGTCTGCGCATCCTGCGCAGACGCCGCAACCGGCAGAAAGATCAGCGCCACAAACAGGCGGAGCATCCGCATCGGATCAGGCCCCCGCGCCCATCGACAGCACCGTCACGGCGCGGCGGTTCTGGGAATAGCAGGCCTCGGTCGAACAGACCTCGATCGGGCGCTCCTTGCCATAGGAAACGGTCCGCATCCGATTTGCGGAAACCCCTTGCGAAATCAGGAAGTTCTGCACCGAGCTTGCCCGCCGCGCGCCCAGCGCAAGGTTGTATTCCCGCGTGCCCTGCTCATCGGCATGGCCTTCGATGATGATGGCATATTCCGGATTGGAATTCAGCCATTGCGCCTGGCCCTGCAGCACCATCCGCGCCTCGGGCGACAGGGTGGACTGGTCCACCGCAAACAGCACGCGATCGCCGACCGACTGGTTGAAATAGGCGATCGACCGCGGATCGTTCGGGTTGCCGAGGCCGGACGTCCCGATGCCACCCGCACCGACGCCGCCCGCTCCGGCACCACCGGCGCCGCCCGCGCCGAACCGGTTGGGGTTGTTGCAGGCCGCCAGACCAAGCACGGCGACAACGAGAAGGGTCTTGGTGAGAATCGTCATGGAAGCTGTTCCTTTAGGGGGTTCTTGGCTCGATCGGGCGCGACAGTATCAGCTTTGCCGCGCCCTGTGAATCAGCCCTGCGAAAATCGTCCGCCAATCGGCGGTGCGCCTGTCGTCAGGGCAGCAGGGGGGACCAGGCCGGGTCGGAGGCCGGACCGTCGGTCGGGATCTGCCGCAGGTTGCGACCCGAGATGTCCACGCTGAACAGCGCCGCCTGGCCTCCGGCACCCGCGCTTTCGCGGGTGAACATGATGACACGCCCGTTCGGCGCCCAGGTCGGGCCTTCGTCAAGGAACGAAGCCGTCAGCAGCCGTTCCTCGCTGCCATCCGTCCGCATCACGCCGATATGGAACCGCCCGGCATTCTGCTTGGTAAAGGCGATATAGTCGCCCTGCGGCGACCAGACCGGCGTGCCATAGCGCCCCGGCCCGTTGGAAATCCGCCGCCCCTCGCCCCCGCTTGCAGGCATGACGTAGAGTTGCTGGTTGCCCGAACGGTCGCTTTCAAACACGATCTGGCTGCCATCCGGCGAAAAGCTGGGCGCGGTCTCGATCGACGGCGCATTGGTCAACTGCCGGATCTGCCCGCTGCCGATGTCCAGCGCGTAGATGTCGGAGTTGCCTCCCCGCTCAAGGCTGAACACCACCGTCCGGCCATCCGGCGCGAAACGCGGGGCAAAGGTCATGTTGCCCTCGGTCTGCGCCAGCGCCCGCACCTGCATCGACCCGAGGTCCATCAGATAGATGCGCGGGAAGCCCGATTCATAGCTGGTGAACAGGATCTGGTTGCCAGTGGGCGAAAAGCGCGGCGCCAGAACGATGGACCTGCCGTCCGTCAGATAGGACACATTCGCCCCGTCGTAATCCATCACCGCCAGACGCTTCACGCGCTGGTTCTTTGGCCCGCTTTCCGCGACATAGACCACGCGGCTGTCGAAATAGGGGCCCTCGCCCGTGATCCGGCTATAGACCGCATCCGCCACCTTGTGCGCCATCCGCCGCCAGGTGCCTGGCGTGCCCGCGAACTGCAGCCCTTCGCCCATCTGCTGGCCGGTGAACACGTCGAACAGGCGGAACTTCACCACGATCTGGTTGCCGCTCGCGCTTACCGCCCCCACGATCAGCGCCTGCGCATTGATCGCCTGCCAGTCGGGGAAGGAAACCGGCGCATCAAAGCTCGTCACCCGCGCGATATGCGCCTCGGCCGGGATTTCGCGGAACAGGCCGGTCCCCGCAAGGTCTGCCGCCACCACCCGCGTGATATTGGCCGCATATTCCGCAGCCGCGCCGTTTTCCGGCACGAAGCCCGGCACCGCGAAAGGCAGGGGTTCGATCACCCCATCCGTGATCGTGATGCGCAAGGGGCCCCGGTCCTGCGCGGCGGCAGGGGTCAGGGCAGCCGACATCAGGCCGATCACGACGGCAAGAACGGGCGCAAGCACGGGGGTGAGGGTTCTGATCAGGGTCATGGTTTCCTCATTCTCCTCGGGTCATTCGTTTACACAATGCCGCGAACGGCGCGCTTTCGGGGACACGATGGCGCGAGCGGCACCTTCCTGTCGAAAATCTCCGGTAAAGCCGGTCATCGCATCCGCATCCCGTTCGGGTCAAAGACCAGTTCCATGTTCCGCCACTGTTCGTACTTCTCCGGCGGCAGCGGAAAGCCCCGCGCGCCGCAGCGGATGATCGCGCGCCGTGCGGCCTCGAAGGCCTGTTGCGTGGCCGACGCCGACCCGCCCGTGGACCCGATCAGCGAGATCGACCCCGCATCCGGCACCCCGTCCTGGCCGACAGACACCGCCACGGTCACGGTCGTGCGCAGCGCCTCCATCGACAGGGCACCCACGTTCCAGCAGGCCTGAACCGCCACCCGCAACGCATCCTGTTCCCCCGCCGTCATCGGCGGGCCAGAGGGGCGATTGTTCTGCACCGGCGCGGCGGGGGTCTCTTCCGCCGCCGCCTCGGCCAAAGCCTCGGCCAGCGCCGCCGCCACCGCATCCTCGGTCGATGTGTCCTGGGTCGCCGGTTCGGTGGGTGTCTGCCGTGTCTCGCTGGCCGCCGCTTGCTGCACCGGTTCCGCCTCGGGTTGCACGCGCTGCGGGCGCGACCGGGGCCGCAGGGATGCCGTCATCTCCAGTTGCGGCGCATTCTCTTCGGTCTGCACGGCTTCGGTCACGATCTGCGTCGTGGCCTCTTCGGGCGCCGCGGCCTCCTGCTCCTGCTCGACGATGATCGACTCCTCGGTCGGCGCCTCGGCCGTCCGTTCGATCACCTGATCGGCCACCTCGGGCGCATCCACACTGTCCACCGGCGTCGCCGCCACCCTGTCGATCGGGCGGGGGCGGGGGCGGGTATCGGACAGCGGCACCGGGATCGGCTGTTCCACCTCGGCGATGGGCGCCACGGGATCGGGCGTCTCGATCAGTTGCGGCACGGCCTCGACCGGCAGATCCTCGGGCAAAGGCTCATCCGGCACCGCCACGGGTGGCGGTTCTGCCGCGGGCGGAGGTTCGGACGGCTGCACCGCCTGGGGTGTCTCGATCACCGGCTCTTGCGCCACGGGTTCCGGCACGGGTTCAGGGGCCGGGCGCGGCGGGGCCGCCGCCATCATCGCGTCGAATTCCGCGCCCGACATCAGCGAAACCTCGGCCACCTCGATTTCCGGCAGCATCGGCGCACGAAACAGCCAATCCCCCAGGATGACCCAGAGGATCACGCCTGCATGCGCGACGCCCGAGATGATCTGACCCTTTTCCATGCCCCGCCCGGCCGTCAGCCGCCGTTACCGTCAAGCCGCGGGCCACCCGCATCCGTGACCAGCCCGATATTGTTGAACCCGCCCGCATTCAGCGCGCCCATCACCTCGGCCACGCGGGCATAGGGGATCGCCCCATCCGCCCGCAGGAAGATCTTGTCGGACGTGCGCTCCGCCGCAATCGCCCGCAATCGGGCGATCAACTCTTCCGGCGCAGTCTCCGTCGTCTGGATCAGCAGCCGCCCGTCGGCGGTCATCGTGATGGCCAGAGGTTCCTCCTGCTCGGCCGGCAGCGCATTCGCCGCCGTCTCCGGCAATTTGATCGGCACGCCCACAGTCAGCATCGGCGCCGCCACCATGAAGATGATCAGCAGCACCAGCATCACGTCGATGAACGGCGTGACGTTGATATCCGACATCGGTGCCGCGCGCCGCCTGCGCCGCCCGCGGCGCCCGCCCCCGCCTGCCCCTTTCGCGACCCCGGCCCCCATGGCTCAGGCGTCCAGCTGGCGCGACAGGATGGTGGAAAACTCGTCGGCGAAGGATTCATACCCGTTCAGGATACGCTCGCTGTCGGAATTCAGCTTGTTATAGGCCACAACCGCAGGAATGGCCGCCACAAGCCCAAGCGCCGTGGCAAGCAGCGCCTCGGCGATGCCGGGGGCCACGACAGCCAGGTTGGTGTTCTGCGAAATCGCGATCTGCTCGAAGCTGTGCTTGATGCCCCAGACCGTGCCGAACAGCCCGATGAACGGCGCCGTGGACCCGGTCGTCGCCAGGAACCCCAGCCCCTTGTTCAACCCCTCGTTCTCGCGCGCAATCGCCACGTCCATGGCGCGGTCGATCCGCGCCTGCGCCCCCGCGATCAGCTTGCCGTCCTGCCGATGGCTGCGCCGCCACTCCGTCATCCCTGCCACGAAGATGCGCTCGCTCGCGCCCTGCGGCTGCGGTCCGATGGTTTCGTACAGCTCGTCCAGCGGCTCGCCGGACCAGAAGGCACGGTCGAAATCCTCGGCCTCGGACCGCGCGCTGCGAAACACCAGAATGCGCTGGATGATGATGCTCCACGACCAGAAGCTCATCAAAAGCAGGGTGATCAACACCAGCTTGTTGGTAAGGGTCGCTTTCATGAAAAGCGCGATCACCGAGAAATCAAGCTCTCGCGCCGCCGCAAGGGTTTCCGTTTCCATTCCGCCTGCTCGTGTTATCGGGCCATCCTTTGTCGGGCCCATTAGCGGCGAATCTACCCTCAATCAAACCGGATTGCCAACACAACTGCGCGACAAGCGGGCCTTTGCTGCCGCCCTGGCGCCGCAGTCCCTCTGCGCTGCGGCGAAAGCGGCCCTCAATGATGCATGGGCGACAGCCTTGCGCGCACATCCGGCGGGATCCGCACCGCCCCGCCCGCATCCGACAGGCAGACCAGCACAACCCGCGCCGCAAACAGCCGCTCGCCCATGCGCATCACGTCCTGCTCCAGTTCGATCCGCGCACCGCCCAGTTCCAGAAGCCGCGTGGTGACAGTCAGCACATCGTCGAAACGCGCGGGCTTCAGATAATCCGCTTCCACCCGGCGCACGGCGAAAACGATGCCCTGATCGCGTTTCAGCACACCCTGATCCACCCCCAGATCGCGCACCCATTCCGTGCGCGCCCGTTCGATGAAGCGCAGGTAGTTTGCGTAATAGACGATCCCGGCCAGATCGGTGTCCTCGTAATAGACCCGCACCTGAAACTCATGCCGCATCGCGCATCCCGCCCCGTGTTCACCTCGCCCACCGATCAAAAGAGCGTGGCGCCGAGGGGAAGTCGAGTCCCTCCTTGGCCCATGCCTTCCACGCTTGACAGGCCCCCCCGCGCCCATAAACTGACTTCATCCAGGTTAAAGAGATTGTTGTGCAGCAGAGCTTGCCCCTCATCGTGCCGCCGCTGGCAGGGGAATTCGACCTCGCGCCGCCTGTTCCCGGTCGCTGGCAGAAGCCGGACCTTGATCGCATCGCCCCCTTTCTGCAACGCCTTGCCGAGGCGGATTTTCCAGACATTCCTGCCGCCTCGGTCTCGGCGATCAGGTTCCTGCCCCTGATCTTCTATCCCGGCTGGCTGCTCTGCGACATCCAGGTCCGCGAGGCTGACCCGTCAGAGGGCAGACCCGCGCGAATGCACAGCCTGCTATACGGGCCGGATGGCTTTACCGCCCTCGACGGAAACGCGCACGCCCTGCACATGCACAACGCGCTGCATGGCGTCACCCTGCCCGATACCGAGGCGCAGGCCGCCTATCTGTGCTTCTTCTGCCATTTCGTGCATGGCGAGATGGGACCGTTCGAGATCGTGACAGACAGCACCTTGCTGCGCCTGCCGGACGATGCCGCCCTCCAGATCGCGCCCCTCACCACGGATCCTGACCATGGCGGGGAACATCTGATGTGCTTTCGGGCCACCGTGCTTTATGCCGAAAGTGTTTTCTCCTGTCATTTCGGGCTGCATGCATCCGGTGTCGTCGAAATGCTGGATGATACCGAACTCGCCTCGGATGTGCAGCGCCGACCCGACATCGGTTTTCAGGGAACCGCACGCTTCCGCCTCGAGGAAGAGGCCATCACATGACGTCCCTGCTGTCATCCTTCGCCCTTCCGGCCACCTCCCTTGCCGCGCGCCTGCCCGATGACGTCCCGCCAGAGGGAATCCTCGTGGGCTGGTCGATGGAAAAGACCCATATCCGCCAGCCGATGGGCTTCAGCTTCGGTAATGGCGGCGGCCGGGCCGCGTCAGGCTATGTGGATCCGATCCTGCTGGAAAACGAAGGCCACCTCATCACGATCGCCCCGACCGGGTCAGGCAAGGGCGTCGGCTGCATCATCCCCGCGCTTCTCCGCCATGCCGGCCCTGCCATCGTGATCGACCCGAAAGGCGAAAACGCCCTCGTCACCGCGCGGCGGCGGCGCGAACTCGGGCAGGATGTCGTCGTGGTCGATCCCATGGGCATCACCGGCCTGCCATCGGGCAGCATCAACCCGCTGGATCTGATCGACCCCTACAGTCCCAGTGGCGTGGACGAAGCCGTTGCCGTGGTCTCGGCGCTGCTGCCTGCGGCCCTGGGCGAGGCGCGCAACAGCTACTGGATCAACCGCGCCCGGCAGCTTCTGCTTTCGACCATCCTCCATGTGGTCACGGACCTGCCACCGCAGGAGCGGACGATCTTCACCCTTCGCAACCTGATCGGCGCGCTGACCTCGGATCGGACAGAGCTGATCGAACGGTTTCAGGCATCGCGGCACCCCGAGGTTCGGCTCGGCGCCAACGACCTTGGGCTTCAGGCCCAGGAAACCTTCGGCGGGATCGTGTCCTTCGCACAGGAAGGCGTCGATTTCATCCGCGGCCCCCAGATTCACGAGGCCACCCGGACCACAAGCTTTCCGCTGGACAGCGTGACGCGCGGCGACCCGTTGACCATTTATATCGTGCTGCCTCCGCACATGATGGAAAGCCACGCGCGCCTCTTGCGCCTCTGGGTCAGCACCCTTCTGAAACTCATCACCCGCCGTCGCGCCCGGCCACCCAGATCGACGCTCTTCCTGCTCGACGAAGCGGCCCAGCTTGGCCCGCTCGACGAATTGCGCACCGCCGTCACATTGCTGCGCGGATATGGCCTCCAGACCTGGAGCTTCTGGCAGGATACCAGCCAGCTCAAGGCGCTCTACCCCATCGACTGGGCGACGATGGTGAACAATTGCAAGGTGTTTCAGGCCTTCGGCGCGAACAATCTTGCCGCCGCGCAAGAGGTATCCCGCCTCGTCGGCTTCGTCTCGGCTGAAACGTTTCTCGACCTCGAAAGCAACGAAATGCTTCTGCAGATCGCCGGAGACGAGGCCGTGGTCGCCCAGGTGCCCAACTACCGGACCAATCCGGTCTTCGCCGGACAATTCGACGAAAACCCGCTTTTCGAACCGGGCGCCGATCCCGTGCCCGAACCTGTAACCCTGCGGGAATACATCCGCCCCAAACGGCGCGTTGTGGCTCCCGTGCAGGAAATCCCGTCCTCCGCTGCGGCGCGCGGGCCGGGCCCGCGGAACGCCATCGACGCGATGATTGCGGATGCCTTGCTCGACCATCTGGCACAGCAGGCAACCGATCCGCCATGATCCGGGTGCGCTGCCTTGTTCTAGCCGCTCCCGGGGAATGGCCTGACGGACACTACCTCCATGGCGGCATCCGGCTCCATTGCCGCCCAGCCCGCCCGCCCCCGGTGAACCCGCACCTGCCCCGCCAGGTCGATCCACAGCACGGGCAAGCCGCGCCCGATCGCCTCGGCAACCATCTGTCCGGTCCCGCCCGGTCCTCGGGCTGGCGCGCCGTCCCAGATCGCCAGAAGCCATGCGCTGCGATCCAGCATCCGCCGCCCCGCCGCCAGAAATGCCGCATCGCGTGCCTCACCTGGCGGGGGCACGACGCCGGGATCAATCGCGGCAAGCTCTGCAAGTCCGGGCCTTGCCAGCAAGGCCTCGAACTGGCGCCGCGCGGCATCGGGAAAGGCCGCGACATGGGCGCCTTTCGCAAAGGGCAGGATCACCTCCAGCCGGTATCCCATCTCGGCACCAATCGCCGACACCAGAAGATCGGCCCCGTCGGCCATCCCGCTGACCAGCCAACGATCCCGCAATCCGGGCTGCACACAGGTCCGCAGCACCTGCTGCACCACCGGCGCAAGCCGCGCGAGGGCCGCCTCGTCAAGCCGGTTGGAGCGGTGCCCCGTCACCCCGATGCGCAAGACCTCGTCCCGGCCCATCCCCCTGGTCCCACCGTTCTGCACCCGCATGACGCGGCAGACCGCACCCAAGCACGGATCGGACACCGGCGGCAATACGGCTCCATCCGGATCGACATTCCCCCTGCCCTCTACCGTGGACGCCCATGATGACAGCCCTTCTCCTGTTGCGCAGATACGGCCTTCTTCTTCTTGCCTTCATCGTGGTCGTCGCAGGCGTCATCGGTTTTGCCCAAGTAAAGCGGCAATGCGGTCCGCTTTCGCCGCACGACATCCTCGATGCGCTCTATCGCACGCTCCAGACCTTTGGCCTGAATTTCGACCTTCCCGCCTGCGCAACAGCCGATGCCGGGCCGGACAGTTCCCTGAATCCCTGGCTTCAGGTTTCGCGCTACCTCGCCTTTCTGGTGGCCGCATGGGCCGTCATTTCCGTTTTCTTCAGATCGACGTGGAACGACCTGCTTCTCTGGCTGCAAACCCGCTTCCGGTCTGAAAACCGCCTTCTTCTGGTGGGTTTCGGCCAGATCAACCGCGCCATCGCGCTGGCGCTCAAGCAAGGCAGAAGCACCTTGCCGATCACCGCGGTAGATCGTCACTTCGACGCCGCCGACCGCCGCCTCGCCCGCGATCTGGGCATTCGCCTGATCGAAGCCGAACTGTCCGACCCCCTTACCATTGATCGTATCCGGCCCGATCGCGCCGACCGGGTGATCGTTGCCCTCGGCGATGACATCCGCACCATCGAAGCCGCTTCCCTCATCGCACCCCATGTCGAACGCGGCATAGTCACACGGGAAATCAAGGCCTTCCGCAGAACCAAAGACCGCCCTGCCGGACAGACCGCACAAGGGGAATGGCCGCTGGCCGCGCATATCACCGATCCTGCACTGCTCGCCAACCTCACCGAGGCCCGCGATCTTGCCAATCGTCAGGAAGCCAGCTTCCAGCCCTTCAATCTCCGCGTAGAGGCGGCTTGCAGCTTTGCCTATCGCGCAGACCTCGTCCAGCGCGCCCGCGACCACGGGCAAGAGCGCGTGCATCTGGTGATCGTCGGGCTCGGCCATCAGGGCGAGGCAATCCTCATCGAAACCCTGCTCACAGCCTATGCCCCCGACCTGAAGCCGCCCCGGATCACGGTCCTCGACCGCAACGCCGCCCAGGTCGAAGCCCGCCTCCGCGCCAGCTATCCGCGCCTGATGGAAAACCATGTCGCTGCCATCCATGGCCCCGAAAGCCCGCCTTGCGAAGGTTGGGTTCCGTTGACCTTCCACTCATTGGACGTCGAACTGACCGATTTCACCCGAGACGACCTCCTTCTCGCCATCGACGGGCCCCAGGTCGCCGATTGGCCGACGGCCTGGCTCTTCTCCTGCGGTGAGGATTGCCGCAACCAGGCCGCCGCATTGCAACTGGAAATCGCCATGCAGCGACGCACCCGCCGGGCCGTGCCCATCTTCGTGCGGCTCTGGGGTTCGGGCCTGCAAATGCCACAGCCGGGAAATCGCAACATCTTCGGTCTGATCCAGCATTTCGGCGGGGCGGTCGATACCGTCCAGCGTTCCCCGATCCTGAGCGAGGACCATGACACCCTGGCCCGCGCCATACATCAGGCCTATCAGGAGGTGGACAAGACCCCACCGGAAGGCGCCGCTGTCACACCCAGCACCGACCGTTTCCGGCAGGACTGGCTCGACCTGCCAGAAAACATGCGCGCCGCCAATCGCCGCCCGGCACGCCATATGGGCTTCAAGATCCGGGAACTGGGCCTTGACTGGCGCGGCTTCCGCACCGGCGATGCCCCCAGCCTGGCCAAGGATCGCGTCCTCGATCTGCGCGCCCGCATCGCCGCCGTAACAGATCGCGCCCGCGCCGCCCGGGATGCACTGGAAAAGGGCCTTCCCGCCCCCGCCGTCTTTGCCCCGCAGGATGACCAGTTGCGCCGTCTTGCCGAAGCGGAACACACAGTCTGGTCGGTCGAAAGGGTCAGCAATGGCTGGATGCCCAGCCCGACCGGCGAACGCAACAACATCTATCGTCACCAGGTGCACCTGCGTCCCTTCGCCGACCTGCCGCCGATGGCGCAGGGCTACGATCTGGTCTCGCTGGACGCCGGCCTTGCACGCGCCAGCAGCTGCCGCCACTCCCCCTCGGCAGCCCCCCGCAGCGTCCTGCGCCAAAGGCTGAATGACCCCCTGCCGCACGATCTGTCCACCGTCACGCAGATCGAATTGCTGATCGACCCCGACACCCTTCCAACGGAAAGCCACCTTGATGCAAGCGCCCGGTCCATCCACGCCTGGGCACGTCGAAAAGGGGGGCATGCAACCCGTCTGCACCTGATCCTGACCGGCCCCGTCGTCCTTCCCGCCGACCGCAGCCGCGGCCACCACGAAAGCCTTGCGATCAGGTCGATCTCGGCGGCGCTGGCGAACCTGCCGTCGGATCTGGTGATTGATGTCACCCGCCTTTATCCGCCCTTTCCGCTGCCCGCCCTTGGCCCCCTCCCGGACCCCTCGCCCGGTCCCGCAGACGCCGATGCAGCCTCCCTTCCATGACAGCACCGCGCCGCATCCTCGCCCTATCCGGAGGCGGCCTGCGCGGCATCATCGAGGTGGCTTTCCTCGAGGCCATCGAAACCGAATACCGCCGTCGCCACGGCCCCGGCCAGATCTGCGACTGGTTCGATCTGATCGGCGGCACCTCTACCGGCGCCCTGATCGCCACGGCCCTCGCCCTCGGCAAACCGCTGTCTGACATCCGCGACTTCTATCTGATCCGTGCGCGGGACTTCTTCACCGACCGCCGCTGGTGGAAATACGGGCTGGCGCCCGTATTCGATTGCGCGGGGCTCGAACGCGAATTGCGCCGCGATGTCGGGGCGCTCAGGCTTGGCGATCCGGCCTTCCGCACGCACCTTGCCATAGTCACAAAGCGGCTCGACACCGGGGCGCCCTGGATCGTGTCGAACATCCCGACATCGCCCTATTTCAACGACGGCCCCGATGGGCAATGGATCGGCAACCGCCATTTCGAAGTGGCGCGCCTCCTGCGCGCGGCCTCCGCCGCCCCCACGCTGTTCAGCCATCAGGAACTGGAAATCGCACAGGGCCAACCGCCCGGCGTCTTTGTCGATGGCGGCCTCAGTGTCTATAACGATCCGAGCCTCGCCCTGCTGCGCCTCGCCCGCCTGCGCGCCTTCGGCCTGAACTGGCCGCTCGGGCCTGAAAACCTGTTCATCCTGTCGCTCGGCACCGGGCGCCTGCGCGCCCGGGTGCCGCTGCACCGTGTGCGCAGCACCAGCGCCTTCATGCATGCGGTCCGGTCACTTCTGGGCGTCAGCGCCGACGGCGATCAGATCAGCCTCACCATGATGGAATGGATGGGCATTTCCCCCAACCCCTCGCGGATCGACAGCGAGATCGGCACCCTCGCGCAGGAACACCTTGCGGGCGATCCGCTCTTCACCTTCCTGCGTCTCGACCTTTCCCTCGAAACCGAAGACCTGCGCGCCCTCGGCCACGATCCGGCCCGGATCAGCCTGAACAGCCTGCGCGCCATCGACCGCCCCGAAGCGATCGGTCCGCTCTACGATCTCGCGAAAGCGCATATCCGGCGCCATGTGGATCTGGAAAGCTGGCTTGTCTGAACCGTCGGGCCGGTTCGCAAGGTTGACACGCCCCGCGCCGCCCGCGCTATCGTCGCGTTGTTCCATTTTAATCTTCGCGATTCCGAGAGGCCGGCCTTGTCACACTCACGGATCTTTCTGTCCGGCTCCTCCGATATCGCCCCGCAACTGGCGTCCCTTCATGCCCGCATCGGGAATTGGCTGATCCAGCACAATGCCACCGACCGCGCCGAGCCCTATTACTGGAAAACCGCAACGGGCGACGGGCGCACGCTGGCAGACCGCGCCCCGATCCAGCAACAACTGCTCGATCCGACCGAACCCGAAATCCTGCTCACGGTCTGCCTCTTTTCCGAACGTTGTGGCGTGCCGCTGCTCGACACGCTCGACCCCGCCTTGCTGAACCGCTTCACCGATTATCGCGCCGCTCCGGGGAAGGCCGGGATCGTCCACCCCTGGCCCAAGACCGCCGAGGCCGAAGCCGCCGCCCTTGCCGCCGGCGGCTTCCCCCTGACCGGCACCGTTTTCGAACTGTTCTCCGCCCTCATCACGCCGGACGGCGAGGACAACCTCGTCCTCGGATGCGTCGCCAGCACCGAGATCGTAAGCAATCTTCGCCGCAGTCAGGTGATCTTCGGCAATCGGCGCGTCGAACACGACATCGCGCCCCCGACCCTGCCCAACGCCGAACGCGAGGCACGCCTCGCGAAAGATTATCACCAGCAGACCCAGGTCCTGTTCAACATGCTGTCCTTCCTTGCCGACCGCGTGCAACCCGTGCGCGCCTACCCTTCGCCCGAGGCGATGGCGAACGATGTGATGACACGCCTCGACATCAAGCTGCGCAAACGCTTCGGTTTCGAATCCGCAGGCAATCCGTTCAAGAAATCGCTCGATCACTGGAAACTCGACGATGACAGCGCCCCGCCCGGACGCGACAATGTGCTGGCGGAAATCCTGACCGGCATCCTGTCGAACCGCTGCACCGGCCGCCCGGTTGTTCACCTCCTCGAAGGGCCCAGCGGGTGCGGAAAGTCGTCGCTGCTGCAAGGGGGCGTCCTGCGCAGGCTTCGACTGGCCGGCGAGATTGTCTTCGTGATCCGGCCCACCGACCTTGCGCTGACCGGCGCCCTGTTCCCCCATTTCTTCGACAGGCTGTGCGAAACCATCGCCCCTGACTGGCACCCGCGGCCCAAATCCATGCTGCGCAAGGCACAGATCACGGAACTGGCACAGCAGGTCGCCGCCCGTCTGGCCAGCGAGAAGCGGCACCTGACCATCGGCCTCGACCAGTTCGAAGAGATTCTGGATGAACTCGCCACCACCCAGGCCCAGGCAGAGGCGGGCCACGGCTGGTGGGAGGTGATCCATTTCCTTGCCGCCCTTCTGCCGTCGCCCGATGTCACCTTCGTCGCAACGCTGGAAAACCGTCGCAAGGCGACCTTCAAGACGCTGGAAATACAAAAGTTTCTGCAGGCATCCATCCTTCGCCACGATCTCGATGTGCAGGCCCGGGAAATCCGGCAGATCGCCGAAAGCGGCTTTGCCCGCGCGCGCATCACCCTGGACGGCGACCTGCTCGAGGAACTGGGCGAAAAGGTCAGCGCCTTCGCCCGCGATCAGGGACAGGACTCGTCCGTTCTGCCCCTTGTCGGCCTCTGGCTTGCGCAACTGTTCGACCGGTTCGAATATCTGGCCGGGGGCTCGGGCGGCGGCGATTTCTCGGCCTCGATGAATGATGCCGCCCGCCCAGGCGCGACGCTCACGCTCGAACATCTCGGGTCAGGGCCGAACCGCATCGACTTTGGCGGCATGATCGCGCGCATCGCCGAAGATGCCTGGCTTCACGCAGGGGCCACGTCACGCAAGCAAGACAAGGATCAATTCGACACCGACTTGCATCACCTGCTCGCGCCGCTGGTGGGCATGGACATCGATGGTCGCATCCGCCTCCTCGCCGCGCCGGGGCTTGGCGGCTATGCAACGCATCGCGCCCTGCTGCAAAGCTTCCGCAAGGCGCGTCTGCTTGTCCCTGCCGGGACCGATCCGCAGCTCGACCTTGTGCGCCTCGCCCACCAATCCGTGCTCGACCGCTGGGAACCCGCGGGCCAGTGGCTTGAACGTCAGCAGGACTATCTGGAGATCGAGGCCAACTTCCGAACCGAAGCGAAACGCTTGCGCAAGCAGCCCCAGGCGCCCCTGTCTCCCGCTTTCACCACACCCGAAGCGATTGCCGATGCCGCCTGCATCCTGCAGGAGTATCGCGCCGTCTGGCCCGGACGCAGCGATACGGAAATCGGCCCCGAAGATGCCGACCTGCGCCGCTTTGCCATCCGCGTCTTCGAACAGGCCGACGACCCCTTTCTTGTCGTTCCGGGCACGAGAATTGATCGCCGCTACGCGGCACTTGCCGCCGGCTATCACCTCGAAAGCGTCCTGCGCCGCTTCCTCTCCACTCATCCCGAATGCCTTCATATCCGAACGAAGGATAACGTATCCCTTCTGGGGATGGCCTGCTGGTGCGATGGCCCGGCCATCGACCTTCTGCTTCAGGCCGGTCTGTCGCCCCTCGAAGACGAAGGCTTATGGCATCCGATAGCGGCGGCAATCCAGAACCACCGGACCGGCGTCGTGGACAAGCTCCTCGCGCACTACCCCGATGTGAATGTGCCGATCGGGCCGGGCGGCGCCACCATCCTTCACCAGGCCGCCCGGCATGACTGCCTGCACACGGTAACACGCGCCCTCGCGCGCGGCGCCGACCCGAATCAGACCAATGTGTATCTGCAATCCGCGCTCCACCATGCGGCCCATGCAGGAACTGTGCGCTGCCTCGAAATCCTGCTCCCCCTGTCGGATCCGCTCGCCCGCGACGATGACGGTCGCACCGCTCTTGCCGAAGCTGCCGGCCAAGGTCATCACCGGATGATCACGGCCTATCTTGCCACCCTGCCGGAACCCATCCTGAACGCAGCTCTGAACACACCCAGCACGCGCGGTTTCACCCCGCTGGCCGAGGCCGCACTGCTCAAACGTCCGGCCACTGTGCGGCTGCTTCTCGAATGTGGTCTCTGCAACCCCGCAGATGCGGTCCATACGCACCCGAATAGAGGCAATACCCTGCTTCACCTCGCAGTCATCGCCCTCAACCCACCACCGGGCGAGGATGAACAACGCCGCGCCCGCCGAACGGTCGAGGTCTTGCTGCAGGATGGGCGGATCGACCCCAATCGCAAGGACAAGGACGAAAAGACCGCCTACGAACGCGCCGACGCCTTCCCCGATGCCCGCGAAGTGCTGCGCGGCGACCCGCGCATTCCGTCGGATTATGCCAGCATGTCGGACGATCACCGCATCCACGAACTGACCAGTTTTCAGCCACACCGCGCCCTGCGCATCATCCGGGACGCGCCGCATTGCCTGAGCGATCTTCTGGACGGAAAATCCGGCCTTGACCACATCATCGAAGCGCGGCGCGGCGGAACGCTGGCCCTGGCGATGCAGGAAGGCCTGATCCCCCCGGCCATCTTGGCCGGACATTTCCGCAAACTCGCAAACCTCGCCGTGAACCGCCAGATGCCCAACCTGCGCCGCGCGCTGCTTGATCATGCCCGCATGGCCGAAGATGACGGCCTGTCGCTGTCGCTGCTCCTGTCCGCCGCCCTCCCGGCCGGGGATGAAACCGTCGCCCTCGCCTGCGTCGAGGCCGGACCGGGGCTCAGCCAAAGCCTCGACGACCTTCACCACACGATCCTGCACAATCTCGCCATGCTGGACCGACCCGACCTCTTCCAGCGCCTCGCGCAATCGCGCCGGACCCGACTGCCGCGCAATGGCTGGGGCCTGCCCCCCTCGGCCCTCGCGCCCGAAGCCAGCCGGGCGCAGTTCATCGCGATGGAGGCAGGGCTCTTCGACCCGCCCGACACAACCATTGGACACGTCGCCTCCGGACCCTCGATCCTGCATCGTCTGGCCAGCAAGGGCGAAGTCGAAAAATTCGCCCGCCTTGCCGCACAGGCCGATTTCCCCCTGCCGCTGGATGAAAGCCGCCGCCCGCCCTCCGGCGTTGCCCCCGAAGACAGCGCCGAACAGATCCGCGCGCTTGAAGAGCGCCATTTCTCGAAAAGGAACTGACGATGTCCCGGCCTCTGCAAAGCCTCGAACAGGAAGATGGGCAGGATCTGACGCCGGAAGAGGTGGCCGAAATCGGGGCGCGCCTTGCGCGCCAGCATCCCGATGCGATGCCGCTGCGCCATTGTCAGGGCCGCCGCATCCCGCTGTCGTTCTATGAAGATGTCACCCTGCTCGAATTCACCAGCGACGCATGGCTTCCCGAAGGCGCGCGGCGCTGCTTTCTGGATGATGGCGACGTCCTGCGCATTCTTGATGGCACGTCACCGCCGATCCACGACCTGAACGAAAGAACCCCGCCTGTCCTGACCAAGGCCACCGCGCTGGAATATCTGGCCTTCTTCTGCTTTTTCGTACGCGGGGCCGAAGGTCCGTTTCTTATCGTTGACAGGCCTGATCTGGGTTTTCTCCCCCCCTCCGCAGATCGCAGCATCCTCCGGTCGCTCTTTCGCCCCCCCGCCCTGCACGGCCGCGATGATTTCGGAAACTGGCGCGCTTCCGCCGTGGTGTTCTACAGCGACTCGGTGTTCTTCGCCAATTTCCATATCCATCTCAACGGGACGATCGAAATGATCGAAGATCGGCACCTCGTCCAGGATCTCCACTTCGCCGTCACCGCCCCGCTCACGGTCGAAGCCAGCCGGCGCCATTGACCAGCCTCAACAGCAGGGTGGCTTGACCTGCGCCAGCACGTCCAGCTGTGCCTGCGTCAAGGGCGGAAGCAACATGGCCACAAGCCGTTTCAACAACCCTCTCGGCTGCGGCGGGGCAGGGCCATCTTCGCGGATCTGCTCAGCCATGCCCCGCCTCCCGCCCGCCCGCGCGGCGCAGAACCGTGATCTCCGCAAGGATCGACAGGGCAATCTCCTCCGGCGTGATGGCATGGATGTCCAGCCCGGCCGGGGCCTTCACCCGCGCCACCTCGGCCGGGTCCACACCACCGGATACCAGCCGCGCGGCCAAGGTCGCGAATTTCCGCCGCGACCCCACAAAGGCCACATAGTCTGCGCCCGCCGCCAGCGCCGCCCGCAGGCCCGCCTCATCGCCCTTGCCCTGCGTCGCCACCACAACGAACCGCTGCCCCGTCACCCCGGCCTCAAGCGCGAACCCGTCCTGCACCTGCTCCACCGCGCCCTCGCGCAACCCCGGCGCCGCCAGCGTGCGGTGCAGATCGAAACGCCCCGCCAGATCGCACAGCGCCAGCGCCACCGGACCCGCGCCAAACACCACCAGCCGGGGCTGCGGCAGCACCGGCTCCACGAACACATCCATGGACCCCTTGGAAGGGCAGCCATTGCGCGCGAACCGAACCCCGTGCCGCTCTTCCCCCGGCGCCACGCCCTCCGCTGCCAGCAACTCCTCCGGGCGCAGGGAAATGAACTGAGGCCGCCCTTCGGCAATCGCCGCCGCCCCCGCCTTACCCACGGCAGACCGGGCGCATCCCCCGCCGATCCACCCTTCCGCAATCGTCCCGTCGGCCAGCACGATCGCCTTCGCCCCCGGCTTGGCGCTGGTGGCATCCACCGTGCGCACCACCGTGGCAATGGCAAAGGCTACACCTTGCGCGCGCAGGGTGGACAGGGTGGCCTCAAACCGGCTCTCGAAACGGGCGGGCATCATAGGCGGGCAAGCTCCTTTTCCAGCGCGGCCAGATCGTCCAGCGTGGCCGCAGGCGCAAACAGATCGAGGTAAGGCAAGGCCGCCGCCATCCCGGCAGCAACCGGCGCGTAATCGCGCCAGCCCTTCAGCGGGTTCAGCCACAGGATACGGCAGCCCCGCCGCGACAGCCGCGCCATCGCATCGGCCAACTGCTCTGACGGGGCCGAGTCATAGCCGTCCGACAGGATCATCACCACGCTGCGCCCGTTCACCAACCGCCGCGCATAGGTGGCAGCGAACTGATCCAGCGCCGCGCCGATCCGGCTGCCGCCGCCAAAGCCATCGGCCAGCAGCGTGATCCGGTTCAGCGCGCGGAACGGATCCTCATCCCGCAAGGCTTCTGTCACCCGCACCAATCGGGTGTGAAACAGATAGGCATCCGCCCGCCCATCCGCCCGCATCAACCCCGCCAGAAAGGCGAGGAAAGGCCGCGCATACAGGGTCATCGACCCCGACACATCCACCAGCGCCGCAATCCGTACCGGCCGCTCGGGTCGCCGCTTGCGCGCCAGCCGCAACGGCTCCCCCCCGGTTGCCAAAGACGCCCGGATCGTGCGCCGCAGATCAATCCGCGCGCCGCGCCGCGCCGCCTTGGCCCGCCGCGACCGCCGATCACGCAGCGCCTGACCCAGCCGGATCGCCACCACTTTCGCCGCGCGGATATCCTCGGGCGAGACCACCTCGCGCAGATCCTTGCGCATCAGGTTCCGCACGCCCGTCGCCACCAACCGCCCCGCCCCGCCGGCCTCGCTCTCCCCCTCGCGCCCGCTGTCGGGCGCATCCGCCTTTCCGCTGCCCGTGCCGCTGTCGCCTTCGGCCCCCCGCGCCGCCCGCGCATGGGGCGGCACCGCCGACGGCACCACCTTGCTGCGCACCCGCCCGCCATTGCGCCAATAGCTGTCAAACACCGCATCGAACCGCGCCCAATCCTCGGCGCAGCCACAGGCCACTGCCTTCAACGCGCGCCGCACCGATCCCTCATCCGCAGGTGTCACCGCCAGGGCCGCCAGCGCCACCTCCGCCTCGGCAATCCCCAGCCGAAACCCGTTCACCCGCAGATGCGCCATGAACCCCGCCACCCGCGCCACCGGCCCCGGATCGCGCGCCGCAAAACGGGTAACGGCCCCCCTCATGCCGCACGCCCCGCCAAACGTTGCGCCACCTCGGTCGTCACCGCCGCCCGGTCGCCCTGCGTCTTGAGCAAGGTCGCCAGCGCCGCCTGCAACACCGCAGGATCGCCCGTCAGATCCGCCACCCCCAAGCCCGCCAGCGCCGCCGCGAAATCCAGCATCTCGGCCACGCCCGGCTTCTTTTCCAACTCCTCCTTTCGCAGCGATTGCACAAAGCCCACGATCTGCCGCCCCAGCGCCGCCCCCACATCCGGCAACCGCGCATGAAGGATCGCCAGTTCCGTCACCGCATCGGGGTAATCCACATGCGCATAGAGACACCGCCGCCGCAGCGCATCCGACAAATCGCGCGTGCCGTTCGCGGTCAGAATGACCATGGGCCGCGTCACCGCGCGGATCGTGCCCATCTCGGGTATGGTGATCTGGAAATCCGACAGCACCTCCAGCAGATAGGCCTCGAACTCCTCATCCGCGCGGTCGATCTCGTCGATCAGCAGCACGGGCGCGACCGTCTGGCGAATGGCAGCCAGCAGGGGCCGCTCCAGCAGATAGGCTTCCGAGAACAGCCGCGCCTCTACCGCCGCGCCCGTCTCGCCACCCTCGGCCAAAGCCCGGATCGCCAGCAACTGCCGCTGGTAGTTCCATTCATAGATCGCCTGCGCCGCGTCCAGCCCCTCATAGCATTGCAGCCGGATCAGCGCGCAGCCCTTCCACGCCGCAAGCGCGCGCGCCACCTCGGTCTTGCCCACCCCTGCCGCGCCTTCCAGCAGCAAGGGCCGCCCCAGCACCAGCGCCAGATGCAGCGCCATCGCCAGATCGTCGCTGGCGACATAGCCCTGCGCGGCAAGGCCGGATTGCACAGTGGCGGCAGTGGACATTCGGGAATTCCCGCCGAAACGAAGGAAAATGGGGGCCAAGGGGGGGCCGTTGCCCCCCCCTGCCGTCATCAGCCATGCAGGCCCAGATCACGGGCAATCTTCCAGATGCGCCAGTGATCGTGCGGCATGTGCGATTGCCTCAATCCGAAAGGCCGGAACGCATCATGCACCGCGTTCGAGAACGCCGGCACCGATCCCACATTCGGGCTTTCGCCCACACCCTTCGCCCCGATGGGATGGTGCGGCGACGGCGTCTCTGTGTGGTCCGTCGTGTAATGCGGCGTCTCCCAGGCGGTGGGCAGGAAGAAATCCATCAACGTCCCGGTCTTGACGTTGCCGATCTCGTCATAGGCGATCTCCTGCCCCATCGCGATGGCGTAACCTTCCGTCGCCCCGCCGTGCACCTGCCCCTCGATCACCATCGGGTTGATCCGCGTGCCGCAATCGTCCAGCGCATAGAACTGCCGCACCTCATGCTCGCCGGTATCGACGTCAATCTCCATCACCGCGATATAGGCGCCGAAGGGATAGGTCATGTTCGGCGGGTCGTAATAGGACACCGCCTCCAGCCCCGGCTCGATACCCGGAATGGCCTGATTATAGGCGGCATAGGCGATTTCCTTCATGGTCTTGAACCGCTCAGGCGCGCCTTTCACCTGAAACCGGTCCACATCCCATTCCAGATCGCCCTCATGCACCTCCAGAAGCCAGGCCGCGATCATCTGCGCCTTGGCCCGGATCTTGCGCCCGCACAGCGCGGTCGCCGCCCCTGCAACGGGCGTCGACCGGCTGCCATAGGTGCCCAGACCATAGGGCGCCGTATCCGTATCGCCTTCCTCCACCGTGATGGAGTCGGCACTCAACCCGATCTCGCTCGCGATGATCTGGGCAAAGGTCGTGGCATGGCCCTGCCCTTGGCTGATCGTGCCCAGCCGCGCGATGGCAGACCCCGTGGGATGGATACGAATCTCGCAGGAATCAAACATCCCCATCCCGAGGATGTCGCAATTCTTCACCGGCCCCGCCCCCACGATTTCCGTGAAATGCGTCAACCCGATGCCCAAGAGCTTGCGCGTCTTGCCCGCCTTGAAATCGGCCAGCCTTTGCGCCTGCTCGGCCCGCAGCCCCTTGTAATCCACCGCCTCCAGCGCCTTGTCCCAGGCGGTGTGATAGTCGCCGGAGTCATATTCCCAGCCCAGCGCCGACTGATAGGGGAACTGCTCCTTGCGGATGAAGTTGATGCGCCGCAACTCCGCCGCATCCATCCCCAGTTCAATCGCCAGCACCTCGATCATCCGCTCGATGAAATAGGCGGCCTCCGTCACCCGGAAGGAACAGCGATAGGCCACGCCGCCGGGTGCCTTGTTGGTATAGACCCCGTCCACACCCACATAGGCCACCGGAATGTCATAGCTGCCCGTGCAGATGTGAAAGAACCCTGCGGGAAACTTCGTCGGGTCCGCACAGGCATCAAAGGCCCCGTGATCTGCCGTCACATGGCAATGCAGCGCGGTGATCCTGCCCTCTTTCGTGGCGCTGATCCGGCCCTTCATCCAGTAGTCCCGCGCAAAGGCCGTGGCCATCAGGTTGTCCATCCGGTCCTCGACCCATTTCACCGGCTTGCCGGTGACGATGGATGCGACGATCGCGCAGACATAGCCGGGATAGACCCCCACCTTGTTGCCAAAGCCCCCGCCAATATCGGGTGACACAACACGGATGTTGTGCTCCTCGATCCCCGACAGAAGCGAGGCCACGGTCCGCACCACATGCGGCGCCTGGAAGGTGCCCCAGACGGTCAGCTTGCCGTTCACCTTGTCCATGCTGGCCACGCAACCGCAGGTCTCCAGCGGGCAGGGATGGGTGCGGTGGTAATAGACCATCTCCTCGGCCACCACCTCGGATGCCTCCAGCGCCTGCTCGGTCGCCTCCTTGTCGCCGGTCTCCCACAGGAAGATGTGGTTGTGATGCTTGCGCGGGCCATGCGCGCCCGCCGTCTGCCCCGCCAGATCCTCACGCAGCACCGCCGCATCCGGGGCCAGCGCCGCGAACGGATCGACGATCACCGGCAGTTCCTCATACTCCACCTCGACCAGCTCGATGGCGTCGGCGGCGATATAGCGGTCGGTCGCCACGACAAAGGCCACCTCCTGCCCCTGGAACAGCACCTTGCCATCGGCCAGCACCATCTGCTTGTCGCCCGCCAGCGTGGGCATCCAATGCAGGTTCAACGGCGCCAGATCCGCCGCCGTCAGCACCGCCACCACGCCGGGCAGCGCCCGCGCGGCATCGGCGTTGATCGAAACGACGCGCGCATGGGCATAGGGCGACCGGACGAAATCCCCAAACAACATGCCGGCCATCTTGATGTCATCGACGTAATTGCCCTTGCCCTGGGTAAAGCGCACATCCTCCACCCGCTTGCGGCTGGACCCAAGGCCCTTGAGATTGGCGATCCGCTCTTCGCGGCTTGGCGTCAGGTCGTTCATTCCGCTGCCTCCTTCGCGCTCATCTCCGACGCGGCGGCCAGAATGGCCTTCACGATGTTCTGGTATCCGGTGCAGCGGCACAGGTTCCCGGCCATGCCGAACCGCACCTCTTCCTCGGTCGGGTTCGGGTTTTCGATCAGCAACCGATGCGCGCGGGTGATCATCCCCGGCGTGCAATAGCCGCATTGCAGCCCGTGATGTTCGCGGAAGGTCCGCTGCAACACATGCAGACCGTCCGGGTTGCCCAGGCCTTCGATGGTGGTGATCTCCGCCCCTTCGGCCTGCGCCACGTACACCGTGCAGGCCTTCACCGACTTGCCGTTCATGTCCACCGTGCAGGCGCCGCAATGGCTGGTCTCACAGCCGATATGCGGGCCGGTGATCCCAAGCCGCTCGCGCAGCGTGTGGATCAGCAATTCGCGCGGCTCGGCCAGAATGTCATGCACCTCACCATTTACGGTCAGGCTGACTTGCATCTTCTTTCCCATGGCTCTCCCCCCTCAGGCGCGCGACCAGGCACGCGCAATCGCGCGGCTCAGGATCACGCCCGCCACATGTTTCTTGAACGCGATCGGCCCGCGATTGTCCTGCTGCGGATCAATGTCCTCCAGCATCGCCGCCACCGCCGCCATCACCGCATCGCCGTCGCAGTCGCTGCCCACCAGCGCCGCCGCCGCCGCCTCGGACCAGACCGGCACATCCGACAGGTTGGTCATGGCGACAGAGGCGCTCGCCACCTTGCCGCCCGCCTTGGTCAGCAACACCGCCGCCGCCGCCGTGGCATAGTCCCCGATCTTGCGCTTCTGCTTTTCATAGGCATAGCCGCCCGCCGTCACCGGCACGGTGATCCGGGTCAGGATCTCGTCCTCCCCCCGCTCGGTTGCATAGAGCCCATGATAGAACTCCCGCGCCGCCACCTCACGGCTGCCCCCCGGCCCCGCCAGCGTGAAGCGGGCATCGAGGCACTGCATCAACCCCGGCATGTCATTGCCCGGATCACCATTGGCCACATTGCCCCCCACCGTGCCCACATAGCGCACCTGCGGATCGGCGATCTGCAACGCCGCCTCACGCAGGATCGGCACGGCCCGGGCCAGCCCCTCGTGGCTGATCAATTCGGCCTGCGTCACCATCGCGCCGATCGTCACCTGACCGCCAGCAACCGTGATCCCCTTCAACTCGGCCACCGATTGCAGGTCCACCAGATGCCCGACCGACGCCATCCGCAGCTTCATCATCGGGATCAGGCTGTGCCCCCCCGCGATGACCCGCGCCTCATCGCCATGTTCCGACAAAATCCCGATGGCCGACGCAAGGTCGCCCGGCCGGTGATATTCAAAGGCCGATGGTATCATGTGTTCCTCCCGTCCTGCGTCCGTCCCGCGCAGTTGACCTGACGCTAGACCGGCCTTGCACGGCGTTGAGGGGCGACAAACGAATGCGGCGCAGTTTTGCACGAAGTGCGAAATGCGCGCACGAAGTGCGACAGGGCTACAGACCCAATGCCTCGCGCAACTCTCCCAGCCGCGCCCGGCTGACCGGAATGCGCAGGGCCTCGGCCCCTTCCACGCTGCATTGCCCGGAATCCTTCAGCCGTTCGAATTTCACCACATGCGCGGGGTTCAGGAGGAAACTGCGATGCACCCGCAGGAACCCCAACGGGGCCAGCCGCTCCTCGGCTTCCGAAATCGACCAGGGGCAGAACAGCGCCTCCCCCCCTTTCTGCAAGACGGTGTAATGCCCCTCGGCGCGGACAGCCGAAATCGTGGCGGGATCAAGGAAATAGGTCCGCCCCTCCCGCTCATGCGGCACCCGCAGCGCCACGGGCTCTGCCCGCGGTGCCGCCTCGGACACCGCGCCGGGGGCGGCAGGCGCGACAACCGGACCCGGCGCTGTCGCCGACAAGGCAGGAAGGGGCGCGCCTTCCACCGCCCCCTCGCCGGGTTGCGGCGCGAAGGTGATCCCGGTCAACAGAAACGCGGCCGAGATCACGAAAGCCGCCAGCGTCACGATGATCGCCAGCGTCTCGTTGCTCAGCGCCGGCCCTATGGCCCCTTCGGCACCATCCGGCAGGAACCCGGTCCCCGCCATGGCGATGAAATGCACCATCACCACCGCCGTGCCGAAACACACCGTGCCCAGCACGATGTTGCGCCGCCCGCGTTCGGAATAGGCCACCAGCACCGCCATGACCGACAGCGCGACCGATGCCACCAGCGCCCCCCCGATCCCGAGCGGCGTATAGACAGGGCGGCACAATTCCATCCCCGACATGCCGATGTAATGCATCAGCGAAATGCCAAGGCCGATGATCACCCCCGCCAGCACCAGCATCCGCCGCGTCCGCACCCGGAAATGCAGGATCAGCAGCGCCAGCCCCGTCATCAGGATCGCCACCAGGGCCGAGACCAGCGTCGTCAGCACGTCATAGGTGTAAAGGATCGGCAGTTGCAGCCCCAGCATGGCCACGAAATGCATCGACCAGATGCCGCCACCCAGTGCCACGGCGGCCATCGACACCGCCACCTTGCGCTGCAGCACAGACCATCGCGACGCGCCCCGCGTCAGCGAAAGCCCCGTGAACCCCGCCATCAGGGCGATGGCAAAGGCCGCAACGACCAATCGCCAATCATGGCTGAACTCCAGCACCGAAAGCCTCCCCGCTTGCGGACAGGGATCAGCTTACAACCCACCATTGCGAACCGAAAGACGGCAAACCGCGCCCCGCGTCACAAGGCCGGGATCACTGATCCGGTGGCCCCTCCTCAACCCCCCACCAGCGTTTCGTGTGGTGCAGATGGTGGCTGATCGCCGCCTGCGCCCGCTCCGTGTCCCGCGCCTCCAATGCCCCGATGATCTCCAGATGCTCATTCATGGCCGACACGATGCGATCAGGCAGGAACGGCCGCTGGTTCTGGATCACCGCGATGCGGTCGCGGTTCTCGGCGTAAAGCCGCCCCATGATCCCCGCCCCGATCCCGCCCGACAGCAGATCGTGCAGCGACAGGTCGGTCAGGATCGCCTCGCGCTGCATCGCGGGCGTCACCGTGCCCGCCGCCGCATCGCGCAGGCGAAGATGCGCCGCGCGCAGATGCGCCAGCGGCATCTCCGCCCCCGCCCGGATCAGCCGTCGCGCCCCCTCGGCATCCAGAAGCGCCCGCAACTCCAGACATTCCCGCGTCACCTCCGGGCCGGCCTGCATCACGGTCAGCCCGCGCTTGGGCAGCACCGTCACCAGCCCCGGCCCTTCCGCCCGTTTCACCGCCTCGCGGACCGCCGCCATGGGAAAGCCCAACTGCGCCACCAGCATCGGCATCGACAGGAACATCCCCGCCCGAAGCCGCCCGTCGCGCAACTGCGCCAAAAGCGCCTCATGCGCCTGATCCGTCAGATTGGCCCCTGCGGCATCCATCTCCCCCCTCATCGCGCCCTCCCCGACACGATCATCGCGACCCGTTCATTCTCGTCCGCAGCCTGAAACTGTTTCTCGCTTCAGGCTGCTATGCCCGCATTGACAGATCACGTAACATTTTACGTGCGACATTACGCGTCGCGACAAAAGAGTCCACCACAATCCGGACCGCCCCCGCGACCATCCAACAGGAAACTGCGCCACGCGCAGGAGGGACCAATGACATCCATTCCACAGACCGACGACATCACCGCCGACACCGATGCCCTGCGCCCCGTCACATCCGACGAAAAGACCTGGGGCTGGTTCGCCATCTTCAACGTCTGGGCCAATGACGTGCAGTCGCTCTTCGGCTACACGCTCGTGGCCTCGCTCTTCATCTCCTACGGCGTCAGCGGCTGGACCGCCTTCGCCGCCCTCATCGCCGCCGGGCTGTTCGTGATGGTGATGGTCAACCTCTCCGGCGCGGCGGGCGAGAAATACGGCATCCCCTACCCTGTCTTCGCCCGTGCCAGCATGGGCACGGCCGGCGCGAAACTGCCCGCCATCCTGCGCGCCGTCGTCGCCGTCTTCTGGTATGGCGTTCAGGTCTATTTCGCCTCCACCGCCCTCGCGCTCCTGATCCGGCTCCTGACGGGTGCCTCCGATGGGTCCACCTTCCTTGGCCTCGGCGCCATCGACTGGCTGTCCTTCCTCATCGTCTGGGCCTTCCACATCGCCATCTTCTGGCGCGGCATGGGCTGGGTCGAAGGCTTCCTGAACTTCGCAGGCCCCTTCGTCTATGCCGTGATGATCGGCCTCGTCGCGGTGCTCTGGGTGAAATCCGATGGCCAGCTCCTGCATCACGCCGCCACGATCTTTGCCAATCCCGATGCCACCTGGGGCACGGAAATCGCAGGCTTCTTTGCCATCATCGGCACGATGGTCGCCTATTTCGCCGCCGTGATGATCAACTTCAGCGACTTCTCCCGCTACGCCCGCAACAGACAGGCGATGGTGCAGGGGAACCTCGCAGGCCTGCCCCTGAACATGATCCTCTTTTCCGCCCTCGCCCTGCTCACCACCGCAGGCGCGGCGGCCGTCTATGGCGAGCAGATCATCAACCCGACCGAGATCGTCGAACGCACCGACAGCGTGATCCTCGGCATCATCGCCGCCATCACCTTCTTTGCCGCCACGGTCGGCATCAACCTCGTGGCCAATTTCATCCCGGCCGTGAACGGCATCGCCAACCTCGCCCCGGAAAGGATCGGTTTCCGCAAGGCCGGGCTCATCACCTCGGTCTTCGCCCTGGTCATCGGCGGCCTCTGGACGGCGGTCATCAGCGAAATCGGCATCGCGGGCTTTGTGAACACCCTCGGCGCGATGCTGGCGCCGCTGTTCGGCATCCTTGTGGTGGATTACTACCTGATCCGCAAACAGACCCTGCACCGCGACGATCTCTACAACATGCAAGGCGGGCGCTACCATTATGCCGATGGCTGGCACCGCAACGCCTTCATCGCCTTCGCCATTGCCGCGATCTTCTCGGTGGCCACCGTCTGGGTGCCGGCACTGGGTCAGCTTGAAGGCTATGGCTGGGTGATCGGCGCCGTGCTGGGCGGCGGCATCTACCATCTGCGCTGCAAGAACAGCCTGCCCGCCTGATCCCGGGCATCCTCGGGAACCACCATGGGAAGGGCGGGCCGCAGGGCCCGCCCTTTCCCGGTCAACTCAGATAGTGGTCCACCGGCGCCAGGGGCGGCGGGGCCGCGCGCCCCAGATGGGGCGCAAGGCTGATCTCCGCCGCGCGGCAGATCGCATCCATCGCAATCCCGTTCGGGCTTGCCGCAAAAGGTTGGCTCAGTTCCTCCGTCACCTCGGCCAGCCCCAGAAACATGTAGGCCACCACCGCCACGAAAAGTGGCGTCGCCCACCCCGTCGTGCCGGTCAAGGCAAAGGGCAGAAGCAGGCAATACAGATAGCTCGTCCGATAGATCAGCAAGGAATAGACAAAGGGCAGCGGGCTGTTGGCAATGCGCTCGCACCCCGCCTGCGCTTGGGCAATGGCGCCGATCCGTGTGGTCAGGCTGCGCGCCCCGAACCCGTCGATCCCGCCCGTCCGATGCGCCCCCGCCACCATCGCCGTCAACCCATCCAGCGCCGCGCAAGGCGGATGCGGCGCTTGCGCCAGGTCCCGCACCCCGTCGCGCTCCGCCTCGCGCACCGCAAGACCACGCAGATTGATGCGATGGGCATGGATGAAATCCAGCCCCGCCTCCAGCATCCCGCGCCGCAAGGCCGGGTCGGCCACGAACACCTCCACCTCCCGCGCCAGACTGCGCAGATCGCCCAGCAACCCACCCCACAGCTTGCGCGCCTCCCACCAGCGGTCATAGGCGGCGTTGTTGCGAAAGCCCAGAAACAGCGACAGCCCGATCCCGAACACCGCGAATGCCGATCCGTCCAGCCGGGGCACCGCGCCACTCACCCGGTCCAGCGCCACCACCCCTGCGGCAAACCCCGCCAGCACCACCACCGGCAGCGCGATACGCGGCACGATAGACCCGCGCCACGCCGTCATCAGATCCCAGATATTCGGCCTGTCCCGGACAATCATGGCGCACCCCACAGAACCGCACCACCCGTGCGGCCGCCCGCCAAGTGCTGCACCACACAAGGGCGCTTGTCCAGTTGCGGCGCTTGTCCAGTTGCGGCGCTTGTCCAGTTGCGGCGCTTGTCCAGTTGCCCCCGCCACAGGACGCCGCCCCCTGTCACAGACCGTTACAAGAACTTCACTGGCTTTTCACAAATAATTCCTTTATTCACGAATTATGGAAAAGACAAACGCCGCACATGCCTTCGCAACCCTCGGCCATCCCGACCGGCTGGCCGTGTTCCGCATGCTCAACCGCTTTGCCCCGCAGGGCGTGCGCCCCACGGAAATCGCCGCTGCGCTGAACCTCAAACCCAACACCCTGTCCCATCACCTGTCTGACCTCACCTCCTGCGGCCTCGTCACCGTCACCCGCGAAGGCCGCTCGCTCTACTACGCCGTCAATCTCGAAGCGACCGAAGCCCTGATCGGCTATCTCGCGCTCGACATTGGCCGCGCCCGCCCGGACCTGCTCTCCCCCCTCCTCGCCATCCCCAAGGAGCCCGCCATGCGCGATACGGATTTCGACGTTCTCTTCATCTGCTCGGGCAATTCCGCCCGCTCGATCTTTGCCGAGGTGCTTCTGCGCGATCTGGGAAAGGGCAAGTTCCAGGCCTTCTCTGCGGGAACCCGGCCCAATACGGAACTCAACCCCTTCGCGCTCGATGTGCTCACCCGCAACGGACATGATGTGTCGGGCCTCCGCTCCAAGCACATCTCGGAATTCCAGCAACCCGATTCCATCGTGATGGATTTCGTCTTCACCGTCTGCGACACGGCAGCGGCCGAGGAATGCCCCCCCTGGCCGGGCCAGCCCATCACCGGCCATTGGGGCCTGCCCGACCCGGTAAAGGCCACCGGCACCGATGCCGAACGCGCGCTGGTCTTTGCCCAGACCTATGCCGCCTTGCGCCGCCGCGTCGCGGCCTTCGTGGAACTGCCCTTCGAAACGCTGAACCGCATTTCCCTCCAGGCCCGCGTCGATCAGATCGGCCAGACCACGCAAGCCGATCCGAAAGGCTGACACCCATGCCCCGTATTGCCCTCAACGGCCTTGGCCGGATCGGTAAACTCGTCCTGCGCAACCTGATCGACGCAGGCGCAGGCGGCGATTTCGTGCTGCTCAACGATCCCGCAGGCGATCCCGAACAGCACGCGCTCCTGATGGAATTCGACAGCGTGCATGGTCGCTGGCAAACCCCCGTGGCCCATGCCGCGGATGCGCTGGTCCTGAACGGCCAACCGATCCGCCTGACGCAGGAAAAGACGCTCGACGCCCTCCCCCTCGCAGAACTCGGCGTCGATCTGGTCGTCGATGCGACGGGCGTGTTCAAGACCGCCGCCAGGATCGCCCCCTATTACGCGGCGGGCGTGAAAAAGGTCGTCGTCTCCGCCCCGGTCAAGGATGGCGGCGCGCTCAACCTCGTCTATGGCGTCAACCACCACCTTTATGACGGCAGCCAGACCCTGATCACTGCCGCCTCCTGCACCACCAACTGCCTCGCCCCCGTGGTCAAGGTCATCCACGAATCCCTTGGCATCCGCCACGGCTCCATCACCACCATCCACGATGTCACCAACACCCAGACCATCGTCGATCGCCCGGCCAAGGACATGCGCCGCGCCCGTTCCGCCCTTCTGAACCTCATCCCCACCACCACCGGATCGGCTACCGCCATCACACTCATCTACCCCGAACTCAAGGGCCGCCTGAACGGCCACGCCGTCCGCGTGCCGCTCCTCAACGCCTCCCTCACCGATTGCGTGTTCGAGGTAGAGCGGCCGACGACGGTGGAAGAGGTCAACGCCCTGTTCCAGTCCGCCGCCGAAGGCCCGCTGAAGGGCATCCTCGGATACGAGACCCGCGCGCTCGTGTCCTCTGATTTCACCAACGATCCCCGCTCCTCCATCATCGACGCACAATCGACCATGGTGGTGAACGGCACACAGGTGAAGATCTACGCCTGGTATGACAATGAATGGGGCTATGCCTGCCGTCTGGCCGACATCACCCGCATGGTGGCGGCCACGCTGTGACAGCCGTGAACCCCATGCGCGCCTATATCGCCGTCACGGCGGCCTATTGGGCCTTCATGCTGTCCGATGGCGCGCTGCGGATGCTGGTGCTCTTGCATTTCAACGCGCTCGGCTTCACGCCCATCCAGCTTGCATGGCTGTTCCTGCTGTATGAGGTGGCGGGCATCGTCACCAACCTCGCCGCAGGCTGGCTTGCCGCCCGTTTCGGCCTCGCCTCCACCCTCTATGCAGGCCTGACCCTGCAAATCGCGGCCCTGCTGGCCCTGTCGCAGCTTGACCCATCCTGGGCCGTCACCGCCTCCGTCGTCTTTGTCATGGCGGTGCAGGGCGTGTCCGGCGTGGCGAAAGACCTTGCCAAGATGTCCTCGAAATCCGCCGTCAAACTGCTGGCCCCGGCCGAGGACGGTGGCCTGTTCCGCTGGGCCGCCCTGCTGACCGGATCGAAGAACGCGGTCAAGGGCGCGGGCTTCTTCCTCGGTGCGGCCCTTCTGGCCGTGGCCGGGTTCACGCCCGCGCTCTGGACCATGGCCGCTGTCCTTGTCACCATTCTGGTCGCGGTCCTGCTGTTCCTGCCCAAGGGCCTGCCCGGGCGCATGAAATCGGCCGAAAGCTGGGGCGGCTGGCGCTCCCATGATCCGCGCATCAACCGCCTGTCGCTGGCGCGGATGTTCCTGTTCGGCGCGCGCGACGTGTGGTTCGTCGTGGGCATCCCGGTCTATTTCCAGGCCGTCCTCTCCGACGGCACGCCCGACAGCCGCCGCGCTGCCTTCTTCCTGATCGGCGGCTTCCTCGCGCTCTGGATCATCGCCTATGGCGCGGTGCAGGCCATGGCCCCCCGCATCCTTGGCGGTAAGACACAGCCGTTGCAGGCCACCACGCAAAAAGCCGCGCTCTGGTCGGGCCTCCTCGTGCCCATCCCCTTCGCGCTGGCCGCCCTTGCCCTCTGGGCGGGCGATCCGGCCCCCTGGCTCACCGCCACGCTGATCCTGGGCCTTCTGCTGTTCGGCTTCGTCTTTGCGGTCAACTCCTCGGTCCATTCCTACCTGATCCTCGCCTTCGGATCGGCCGAACGCATCACCCGCGACGTGGGCTTTTACTACATGGCCAATGCCGCAGGCCGCCTGATCGGCACGGTCCTTTCGGGGCTCAGCTACCAGTGGGGCGGCTTGGCCGCCTGCCTTGCCACGGCGGGCACCATGGCGCTGCTCGCATGGGCAGCCACACGCACCCTGCCGCGCCAGGCCTGACAGGCCCAAGCAACGACCACGGCGGCCAGGAGGGCAACCGCCCTCCTGGACCCTCCCCGGCGCAGGGACCAACCGGCAGTCCTGCTGCATCGCCCCCGGGAGGGCCGTCTGCCCTCCCGGACCCACCCGAGGGTATTTTCACCAAGCTGAAGCCGCCATCCCTACCCTTGCATGTGCGGTGCTTTCGGTTTCTTCTCCCCGCGACCCAAAGACAAAGGCCCACGCGATGTTTGACGCCATACTGATCGAAAAATCCGAAACCGGCCAAAGCGCCCGCCTCGCCAGCCTGTCGCCCGACCAGCTTCCGCAGGGCGATGTCACCGTCGATGTCGAATGGTCCACGCTGAACTACAAGGACGCGCTGGCCATCACCGGGGCCTCACCCGTGGTGCGCAGCTTTCCGATGGTGCCGGGGATCGACCTTGCCGGAACCGTCAGCGACAGCCACCATCCCGATTTCCGCGCGGGCGACAAGGTGGTGCTGAACGGCTGGAGCGTGGGCGAAAAGCACTGGGGCGGCCTTGCCGGCAAGGCCCGTCTGAACGGTGACTGGCTGATCCCGCTGCCCGCCGGCATTTCCCCGCGCGCCGCCATGGCCATCGGCACCGCGGGCTATACCGCCATGCTCTGCGTCATGGCGCTGGACCGCCACGGCATCACCCCCGCCTCCGGGGAAATCGTCGTCACCGGCGCCGCAGGCGGCGTGGGCAGCATCGCCACCGCCCTGCTGGCCAGGCGCGGCTATACCGTCGCCGCCGTCACCGGCCGCGCGGCCGAGGCCGAATACCTCCGCTCCCTCGGTGCCGCCAGCATCGTGGACCGGGCCGAGCTTTCCGCCCCCGGCAAACCGCTCGCCCGCGAACGCTGGGCGGGTGCGGTGGATGTGGCAGGCGGCGTGGTGCTGGCCAATGTCCTTGCCGCCATGCGCTATCGTGGCGTGGTCGCCGCCTGCGGACTTGCCGCCGGGATGGACCTGCCCACCACCGTGGCCCCCTTCATCCTGCGCGGCGTCACGCTGGCTGGCATCGACAGCGTGATGTGCCCCAAGCCCGACCGCCTCGCCGCATGGTCCCTGCTCGCTCAGGAACTGGACCTTGGCCTTCTGGAAAGCATGACCACCGAAATCGCCCTGACCGACGTGATCGACACCGCCCCCCGCTTCCTAAAGGGCGAAGTGCGTGGCCGCATCGTCGTGCCGGTGGGCAGACAAGCCACCTGATCAGGCGTTCAGATCCCGCAGCAGCCGGCCATGCTTGCGCACCTCGGTCAGCACCTCGTCAAAGGTGCCGATCCCCCGCCCGCGCAGCATGGTCAGCATCTTCAGGAAGGCATCCGCCGTCGCCACCGCATCGCCCAGCGCGGTATGCCGCGCCTCTTCCGATATGGTGATCCCCAACCGCTGCGTCAGCGCATCCAGCGAATGTTCCTCATGCTGGCTGAACACCACAGCCGACAGCAGGACCGTATCCAGAATGGGCATGTCGAACCGCTTGCCGATGGCCGGTTCCGCCCGGCGCAGGAAGGTCATGTCGAAGGGCGCGTTATGCGCCACCAGCACCGCCCCCTCGGCAAAGCGGTGGAACCGCGACAGCGCCTCCGCCACCCCCGGCGCGTCGGCCACCATCGCATCCGTGATCCCGTGCACCGCCGTTGATGCCGCCGGGATCGTCCGCCCCGGATGGACCAGCGTGTTGAACACCTCGCCCTCCACGCGCCGCCCGTTCACGATCCGCACGGCGGCGATCTGCACCACCTCGTCGCCCTGCTGTGGCAAAAGCCCCGTGGTCTCCGTGTCAAAGACCACATAGGTCAACTGATCCAGCGCCGCCGTCAGAACTGCGCCGCGCCGCTCCTGCGCCAGCAGATCGAAGTCATAGGTCACGCGCCGCGCCACGGGTTCGGGCCGCCGCACCGACCGCCGCGCCTGCAAGATCGGCAGACAGACCGCCTCGAACCCGCCCGGCATCGTCTCGGGCCAGATATCCGTCGCATGGGCCGTCAGGAAACTGCGCCCCGTCACCTCGGGCAAGGACGCCTCCAGCGGCAGGTCCAGAAGCCGCTCCAGCGCCGCCACCGTCAGCGGCGCGCCTTGCCAGACGATCCGCAACGACGCCCCGCCGAATTCCTCGTCCAGCCGCAACGTCAACGCCCGCACCCCTGCCGACCGCGCGATCTCGCCACAGAGCAGCGTCACGAACCCCACCAGCTCATAGGCGTTGCAGCCGATCATCAGCGCGCCGGGCGAAACCTCCACCGCCAGCCCCGGCCCCTCGACCCGCGCCTTGATGCTGTCCAGCACATCCTCACCCCTGAGCATCGTATAGGGCAGCGTCTCGGGCCGCCGCTCCTGATTGGCGCGGGCAATCTCCTGCACCAGGGCAACCAGCGCCGCCACCTCGGCCTCCAGCGCCGCCGCCAGCGCGGCATCGCCGCCCTCGCCCGCCGCCTCGCGGATCGTGGCGATCCCGGCGACCGACCGGCTGATCCGCTCCAGCGCCTCGGCAAGGAACGTCTCGCGCCGCGCCGATACCGCGAAATCCTGCGTCACATCCCGCAGCGTCAGAACATATCCCGGCGCACCTGCCTCACCCGCCAGCAGACGCATCCGCCCCGCCAGCAGCGCCCGCCCCTGGACCGGCGTGCAGATCAGGTCCGACGCCGCATCCTCTGCGCCGGTCTCCACAAGGCGGGCATAGGCATCCTGCAACGGCCCCGACCGCAGATACCCAAAGACGCTGCGCGCCAGCCCCGGCTGGTCGGGGGTCTCAAGACTGCCCGCCCCCATGAATTCCGCCGCCTGGCTGTTGTAGAACACCAGTTGATGATCGGCCCCGCAGATCATCACCCCGACCGGCACATCCGACAACAGCCGCTCCAGCCGCGCCTTTTCCGCCGTCAGCCGCGCCGTCTCGCGCCCGATCGCCTCGGCCAGCGCGCTGCGTGTCTCGGCCAGGCTTTCCGTCGCCGCCGAGGCAGCGGGGGCCAGATCGCCCAGATAGCGCGCCACCTCGGCCTGCAGGGGCTGGTTCACATCCGAATGCGCCCGCGCCCGCAATGCCCCGGCCAGCAGGTCGATGGGCCGCGCCACATGCGCGTCGAACAGATACCAGACCCAGGCGATCAGACCGACCGACAGGAACCCCGCCACCGCCCCGATCTGCACCAGCGCATTCGCCTCGCCCGCCAGCGCCGGAAAGCGTGTGACCGCGACCCAAAGGCCCAGCCCGACCGCCACCACCACCCCGGCAGCCAGCGCCGCAAAGAACAGCAGGATCCGCAGCCGCAGGCTCAGCCGGGCAATCACATCGGTCCCCCGCCATCCATGATGCGCCGGATCTCGCCCCGCAAGGTTCCCAGATCGAAGGGTTTCGTCACAAACCCATCCGCCCCCAGCGCCATGGCCTTGCGCTTTTCCAGCGCCGACCCCCGCGCCGTCATCATCACCACCTTCACATCCGAAAGCGCCGGGTCCAGCCGGATCTCCTGACAGATCTCATAGCCCGATACCGACGGCAGCATGATGTCCAAGAGCACCACCTCCGGATGCTGACTGCGGATGAAGGGCAAGGCCTCCGCCCCGTCGGCCACCCGCGCATGGCCATATCCTTCGCGCTTCACGACATATTCCAGCGCGATGGCGATATTGTCCTCATCCTCCACGATCAGGACAAGCGGTTCCCGTTTCCTGTCTCCCATCAACCCGACCTCCGGCAAGCCACCGCACCCGTCTGATCCTCGGGCAGCAAGGGCACCCATGCGCCGCCCTCCAGCACGCCCGCATCCGTGATCCGCATGTCCGTCGTCATCCGCGCCGATCGCTGACCCCGGCAATCCACCGCCACCGTCCACTGCTCCACCCCACGCCAGCGGGCAAAACCATAGGCATTGGCCAGGATCAGGTCGCCATCGCCGGGATGCGCCAGCATCTGGCGCGTATCCAGCGCCACAAACCGCGTGACGAGCGGCGCCACCAGCGTCCAGGGACGCAGCGCCTGCGGCTGATCATCCGCCCAGACCACGTCCACCCCCTCGGGCAGCGCCGCCACCATGCGGCCATACCAGCTGTATTCGCTCCAGGCCGTATAGCCGATCAGTCCCAGCGCCGCCGCCGCCGGCACGATCCAGGCCGGCAGGCGCCCCCGCGCCAGCTTGCGCAGGGCCAGCGCAATCCCGGCACAGGCAAAGGCGGCGACGATCGCTGCCAGAAGTTCAATGGTCATCCCCGCCTACCTCATCCTCTCGCACCGCGGGATTGACCCACGGCAGATTGCATCGTCCGCACCACGACAAAGGCATCGCGCAGATGCGACCGTTCGAAATCAGACATCTCCGCCAGCGACAGGAAATTGTCCGGCCTTTCCCCCGCCCGCACCTGCCGCGCCTGATGCTCCAGCCGCGTCCGCGCGATCAGGTCATAGGCTTCGATCAGATCCCGCGCGCCGGATGGCGAAATCACCCCCGCGCCTTCCGCCGCCTCCAGCCGCGCCCGCGTATTCGCCGGGGTCAGCCGACCGATCAGCGCATAGATGCGCGCCAGATCCGCAACCGGCACCACGCCATTGTGCTTCATGTCGATATGGTTCTTGTGCTCGCCCGACCGGATCGTCGCGAACCCCCTCAGCAATCCCAGGGGCGGGGCATGCTTCAGCGAATTCTGGATCATATGGGCCACAAAGATCGAATTCTTCGCCGCCATCTCCAGCGTCTCGTCCTGAAGCGCGCGGAACAGGGCCGGATCCCCGCCGATCGGGCGCAGATCGAACATGACCGAGGCCAGCATCTGCGCCATCGGATCGGGCCGCGCCACCCATCCGGCAAAATAGTCGCGCCACACCCGCACCGGCTGGCACCAGCGCGGATTGGTCGCCATCATGTCACCGGGGCAATAGACATAGCCGCAGGCATCCAGCCCGTCCGACACGAATTTCGCCAGCGCGGCGAAATAGGGCATGTCCGCATCCGTCACCGCATCCGACAGGATCAGGCAATTGTCCTGATCCGATACCCCCGTCTGCTCCTGCCGCCCCTGCGATCCGCAGGCCAGCCACAGATAGGGCACGGGCGGCGCCCCAAGCGCCGCCTCGGCCAGCGCCAGCAGGCGCCGCGTCACGGTATCGGCAATATCGGTGATCAGCCGCGTCACCACCTCATGCGCCGTATGCGCCCCCACAAGCTGCGCCAGGAGCCGCGGGATGCGCGCTGTCACCGCCGCCAGTTCCGCCACATCCGCCGCCACCGCCGCATCGCGCACGAACTGCGCCGAGGATACCGCCTGAAACCGCGTCAGATCGGTCTGCGTCACCATGCCCACCAGCGCGCCGCCCTCGACCACCGGCAGATGCCCGATCCGCCGCTCCAGCATGATGTGCAGCACGTCGGACCCCAGGGCCGATGGCGCCAGGGTCACGGGATCGCGCGTCATCACCTCGGCCACCGGCGTCTCGGGCGAAAGCCCGCCCGCCAGAACCTTGTTGGTAAAGTCCCGCACCGTCACCAGCCCGGCAAAACGCCCCTCCTCCGTCACCCCCAGGCTCGACACCCGGTTGTCGCGCATCACCTGCGCCGCCGCCTGAACCGTCACCGACGAAGGCACGGTGATCGGCTCCGCCGCCATCAGGCGTTCCACTTTCTGCGCCGTCAGATCGGCGTCGCGCTGCTCGCTGCCCCGCCCGCGCTGAAAGAACCGCTCAAAGGAGGGAACCTCCGAAATCAGTCGCCGGAACTCGGCCGCAGGCAGCATCAAGAGCACCGCATCCTGCGTCACCCGCGCCGTCGTCACCGCCAGCCCGCTGCGCATCAACCCCCGCTCGCCGAAACTGTTGCGCGGCCCCAGCAGCGACACGATGCCCCCCGAAGGATCCAGCACCTCCACCCCGCCGCGCTTCACCAGATAAAGGCCCCGCAGCGGTTCACCCGCATGATAGACCTCTTCGCCCGCGGCATATTCCCTGCGGCTGAAGGAACCGGCGACACGCACCAGCTCGTCCTGCGGCAGGCCATCATAGGGATGCACCGTCTCCAGAAAGGCGATGATGGTCTTCAGCCCCTCATCCATCGCGCGACCCCGGCCCATCCTCATTCGTGAAAAGGGGGGAAAGCCCCGGCACAGGCCGGGGCTTTCCGTTTGTCGTCAGTGCGCCTGTGCCGCACCGGCACCTTTCGGCACGCGGATCGACTGGATCAGGTCCTGCACATCCTGCGGCGGGGCTTTCGTCATCATCGACACGACATAGGCCACCACAAAGTTCAGCACCGCACCCACCGGACCAAAGCCCGCGGGCGAGATACCCAACCAATGCGCATCCGGCGTGTTCGGCAGCCAGTTCGTGCCGGGGATGAAGAACCAACCCAGGTACAGGAAGATATAGACCGCCGTCGAAACCAGACCCACCAGCATGCCCACGATCGCGCCTTCCTTGGTGATGCGGGTCGAGAAGATCCCCATCATCAGCACCGGGAAGATCGTCGCCGCCGCCAGACCAAAGGCCAGCGCCACCACCTGCGCGGCAAAGCCGGGCGGGTTCAGACCAAGCCAGGTCGCCAGCACGATGGCGAAGGCCATCGAAATCCGCGCGGCCAGCAGCTCGCCCTTTTCGCTGATCTTCGGGTTCAGGGCACCCTTGATCAGGTCGTGGCTGATCGCCGACGAAATCGCCAACAGCAGGCCCGCCGCGGTGGACAGAGCGGCCGCCAGACCACCCGCCGCCACCAGCGCGATCACCCAGCCCGGAAGTTTCGCAATCTCCGGATTGGCCAGAACCATGATGTCGTTGTTCACCGTGGTCAGTTCGTTGCCCACCAGCCCACGCTCGGCCAGCGACTGCCCGCCCAGCATGGCAGCACCCAGCGCCGCGTCACGCGCCGCCGTTGCATCGGCCACAGCCTGCTCCAGCGGGGCGCGGTCAGCATCCGCCGCAGCATCCGCAAGCGCCTTGTTGGCATCGGCCAGCGCCTTGTTGGCCGCAGCAACCGCCGCAGGCTCGTTGAAGTACTGGATCATCCCGTCGCCATTCTTGTCCGAGAACACCAGCAGACCGGTCTTTTCCCAGTTCCGGATCCAGGCCAGTTCCGGGTTGCTGTCGATTTCGGCAATCGAAAGCGCCGGCGCACTGAACGTCTCGCCCTGAACCGCACCCGGCCAGAAGGTCGTGGTGATGTTCAGACGCGCCATCGACCCGACAGCCGGAGCCACGGTGTAAAGCAGCGCAATGAACACCAGCGCCCAACCCGCCGACAGACGCGCGTCAGACACTTTCGGCACGGTGAAGAAGCGGATGATCACGTGCGGCAGACCCGCCGTCCCGATCATCAGCGACATGGTCACAAGGAACATGTTCAGCATGTTGGGCGTATCGGCCGTATAGGCCGTGAAGCCCAGATCCGTCACCACCTGGTCCAGCTTGTCCAGGAAGCTGACTTCGCCACCCGTCGGCGCATAGCCGCCGATCAGGCCCAGCTGCGGCAGGAAGCTGCCGGTCAGGTTCAACGAAATGAAGATCGCCGGGATCGTGTAGGCGATGATCAGCACGACATACTGCGCCACCTGCGTATAGGTGATGCCCTTCATGCCGCCGAACACCGCATAGGCGAACACCACCGCAGACCCGATCAGAAGACCGGTCGTCGTCGACACTTCCAGGAAGCGCGCAAAGGTCACACCCACGCCCACCATCTGCCCGATAACATAGGTGATCGAGATCACCAGAAGGCAGATCACGGCCACCATGCGGGCCGAGGTGGAATAGAACCGGTCGCCCACGAATTCCGGCACGGTGAACTTGCCGAACTTGCGCAGATACGGGGCCAGCAGCAGTGCCAGAAGCACATAGCCACCGGTCCAACCCATCAGGAAGACCGAGTTGTTATAGCCCCCGAAGGCGATCAGACCCGCCATCGAGATGAACGAAGCCGCCGACATCCAGTCCGCCGCCGTCGCCATGCCGTTCATGACCGGGGGAACACCCTGCCCGGCCGCATAGAATTCCGACGTCGATCCCGCGCGCGCCCAGAAGGCGATCCCGAAGTACAGCGCAAAGGACAGGCCGACGACGATAAGGTTAAGGGTAAACTGATCCATTTTCCCGCTTACTCCTCAACGCCATGTTCTTTGTCGAGCTTGTTCATCTTTGCCGCATAGGCAAAGATCAGCACGAGAAAGACGTAGATTGAACCGTTCTGCGCGAACCAGAATCCAAGATCGGCGCCGCCGATATGGATGCCCGAAAGCGCCGGACGCAGGATGATGCCCAGCCCGAAGGAACACGCGAACCAGATCACCATCGAAATGACGATGACCCGGATATTCGCGGCCCAATAGGCATTGGACGATGTCTTGTCCGCCATGAGTGCTACTCCCTGAGGTTTCTTTTCTCCACATCCGCACCCCCCTCCTTCGGGGATGCGGCCTCCCCTTCGCTACGCTGATACCCGCTCCACAATGGCCGCAAGCGCCGCGCGGATCTCTGCGATGGGTCCCATCGCATCCACCCGCGCCAGAACGCCCTGGCCTTCGTAATGGGAAATCAGCGGTGCCGTCTGGGCGTGATAGGCCGTCAGCCGCTCCCGCACCGTTTCGGCATTGTCGTCGGCCCGCCGCTTGAACGCCGTGCCGCCGCATTTGTCGCAAGTGCCCGCCACCGCAGGCCGCTTGAATTCGTCGTGATAGCCCTCGCCGCAATTGGCACAGGTAAACCGCCCCGCGACCCGGCCGACCATCGCCTCGTCATCCACCTCAAGGCTGATCGCCGCCGTCACCTTCTGCCCCGCCGCCGCCAGAAGCGCATCCAGCGCCGCCGCCTGCGCGTCCGTGCGCGGGAAACCGTCCAGGATGATGCCGCGGGCCACGTCCGGCGCGGCCATCCGGTCCTTTAGGATCGCCAGCACGATGTCATCGGAAACAAGCTGCCCCGCCTCCATCACCGCCTTCGCCTGCCGACCGGCCTCCGTGCCCGCCGCCACCGCCGCGCGCAACAGATCGCCCGTGGACAGTTGCACCAGCCCGAAATCCTCTTCCAGCATCCGCGCCTGTGTGCCCTTGCCGGCCCCGGGGGGGCCGAGCAGGATCAGAACCGCAGGCTTTGTCAGAACCTCGCTCATCCCCGGTTCATCCGGTTCTCGATCAGCTCATCCACCACCGAAGGATCGGCCAGCGTCGAGGTGTCGCCCAAGCTGCCGAAATCGTTCTCGGCGATCTTGCGCAGGATGCGGCGCATGATCTTGCCCGACCGCGTCTTCGGCAGCCCAGGCGCCCACTGGATCAGGTCCGGCTTGGCAATCGGCCCGATCTCGGTCCGCACCCAGGCCTCCAGCTCCTTGCGCAGGGCATCCGAAGGCTCTTCGCCCTTCATCAGCGTGACATAGGCATAGATGCCCTGCCCCTTGATGTCATGCGGATAGCCCACCACCGCCGCCTCGGCCACCTTCGGATGCGCCACCAGCGCGGATTCCACCTCCGCCGTCCCCATCCGGTGCCCCGAGACGTTGATCACGTCATCGACCCGGCCGGTGATCCAGTAATAGCCATCCGCGTCGCGGCGGCAGCCGTCGCCGGTGAAGTAATACCCGCGATACTGGCTGAAATAGGCCTCCTCGAACCGCGCATGATCGCCCCACAGCGTGCGCATCTGCCCGGGCCAGCTATCGGCGATGCACAGCACGCCATCGGTCTCCGTCGCCTCCTGCACTGCCGCGGAAGCGGGGTCCAGCACCACGGGCTTGACCCCGAAGAAGGGCTTGGTGGCCGAGCCGGGTTTCTGCGGGATAGCCCCCGGCAGCGGCGTGATCAGATGCCCGCCCGTCTCGGTCTGCCAGAAGGTATCGACGATCGGGCAGCGCCCCTTGCCGACATGGGTGTTGTACCAGTTCCACGCTTCCGGGTTGATCGGCTCCCCCACCGAACCCAGCAGGCGCAGGCTCGACAGGTCATGCTTTTCCACCCATTCCGCGCCCAGCCCCATCAGGCTGCGGATCGCCGTGGGCGCGGTATAGAACTGCGTCACCTTGTGCTTGGCGCACACCTCCCAGAACCGCCCGGCATCCGGATAGGTGGGCACGCCCTCGAACATCACCGTGGTCGCGCCATTGGCCAGAGGACCATAGACAATGTAGCTGTGCCCCGTGACCCAGCCCACATCCGCCGTGCACCAGAAGATATCGCCGTCGTGATAGTCGAAGGTCATCTGATGCGTCATCGACGCATAGACCAGATACCCGCCGGAAGTATGCACAACCCCCTTCGGCTTGCCCGTGGAACCGGAGGTGTAAAGGATGAACAGCGGATCCTCCGCCCCCACCTCGGTATAGGCGCAATAGCCCGAAACCTCGGCCATCTCCGCCTTCACATCCACGTCCCGCCCCTCGATCCAGGCCGTCTGGTCGCCGGTATGCTTCACCACCAGGCATTTCACATGGTCGTCGCAATGCAGAAGCGCGGCATCGGTATTTGCCTTCAGCGGCGTCTTCTTGCCCCCGCGCGGCGCGTGATCGGCCGTGATCACCACCTTGGCCTCGGAATCGTTGATCCGGTTGGCCAGCGCATCCGGGGAAAAGCCGCCAAAGACCACCGAATGAATGGCCCCGATCCGCGCGCAGGCCAGCATCGCATAGGCCGCCTCGGGGATCATCGGCAGGTAAAGCACCACCCGATCGCCCTTTTCGACACCGTGCTTCTTCAGCACATTCGCCATACGGCAGGTGTTTTCCAGAAGTTGCGCATAGGTGATGTGCTGCGCCGGTGTCTTCGGATCATCGGGCTCCCAGATGATCGCCGTCTGGTTCGCGCGTGACACCATATGCCGGTCGATGCAATTGGCGCTGACGTTCAGCGTGCCGTCCTCGAACCATTTGATCGAGACATTCCCCAGATCGAAGTTGGTGTCCTTCACCTTGGTATAGTCGCGGATCCAGTCGATCCGTCTGCCCTGTTCCGCCCAGAACGCCACCGGATCGGCGACCGAGGCCGCATACATCCGCTCATATCCCGCCGCATCGACATGCGCCTTGGCAATGAAATCGGCCGAGGCCGCATAGACCCCCTGCCCCTGAACGGTATCTGCCATGGGTTTTTCCTCCGCTTGCGCCGCAGGTCCGGCGTCGCCTCCCCCCGGAGACCACCTCTTCACAAACCTGCGTAAATTCTTGGCCGTTAGTTAATCCCCAACAAGCCATTGATGTCTATAACGAATTTTGTAAATTCATTGACGAATTATACGGAAATCTGAAAATTTGTTCACAAGCCGCCGCACAACCCCCCGATGTGACTTGCGTTTTCGACAGCCCGCCCCCGCCACACCCGCGCCAAGGCCCGGCGCGGCAGACCTGCGGCAAAGTTGCCCGCAGCCGACTGTTTGCGCTCACAGTCCCGTGATGATCACATCCCTGTCGCGGCAGGCCCCGGTGATTCCCGAACCCGGCCGACCTCAGATCGCACGCCCCAGGCGCGCCGCCAGACGCAAGCCGTGACCGACATCGGTCGCGACGGCAGGCAACACCGGATCATATCCCGCCCGGATCACCGCCGCGATCTCGGGGCGCAGCATCACCGCACCCCCTGCCCCCTGCATCAGCGGCGACTGATCGCCAAAAGCCCGATCCGACCACAAAAGGATCATCTGCACCGCCTGGCTCAAGGCAAGCACCTCTGCCGGCACCGCCGCAAGGTGGGCATCCATCCGCACGAACACAAAGACGGCCCGGATCGCACCTGCCGCATCGAAACGGAAGATTCGATACTGGTTCGCCCCCGCCGCCTCCAGCCGCGCGCACAGCGCGCCCAACTCCGGCACCAACCGATCAAGGTTCGGCACCTCCGGCAATTCCGCCCAGTCGCGGCAGAAGAACACCATCAGGTTCGCACCCAGCTCCGGGTCCGTTTCGGCCATTCGGTGCCCGGCCAGAGCCACCACCGCCTCGATGGCACCCTTCACCACCGAAAGCGTGGCGTCCTCCACCCCGAACACCACCGGCACGATCGGCCGCCCCCAGCGCGCAAACAGATACTGCCCGTCGGCACGCGTGAACAATGTCTGAACCTGTTCAGGGGTCATTTCAAACAACCTCGCCCATCCCATAAAAGGCCTTCCCGGGCACCAAAAGTTTTCCCGAAAACTTTTGGCGCTCACCCCTCGAACAGGTCCGCCTGCCCCGGCCCTTTCGGTGCCTCCAGCCCAAGATGCCGCCACGCCTTCGCCGCCAGCATCCGACCACGTGGCGTGCGCTGGATCAGGCCCTGCTGCAGCAGAAAGGGCTCGATCACCTCTTCGATCGCGTCCCGCGCCTCCGACAGCGCCGCTGCGATGGTTTCCACGCCGACGGGCCCTCCCCCGTAATTCTCGGCCAACAGCAGCAGATAGCGCCGATCCGCTCCGTCCAGCCCCAGATGATCCACCCCCAGCCGCGTCAGCGCCCGGTCGGCAATGTCCTTGGTCAGCCGCCCATCCCCTTCGACCAGCACGAAATCCACCACCCGCCTGAGCAGCCGCCCCGCCACCCGCGGCGTTCCCCGCGCGCGCCGCGCAATCTCGCGCGTCCCCTGCGGCTCGGCCTGCACACCCAACAACCGCGCCCCGCGCGCCACGATCAGATCCAACTCATCCTCGGTATAGAACTGCAACCGCGTCGGAATCCCGAACCGGTCGCGCAGGGGTGTCGTCAACAGACCCAGCCGCGTCGTCGCCCCCACCAGAGTGAAGGGCTGCAGATCAATCCGCACCGTCCGTGCCGCTGGCCCCTCGCCGATCACCAGATCCAGCGCGAAATCCTCCATCGCGGGATAGAGCACCTCCTCCACCACAGGTGACAGCCTGTGAATCTCGTCGATGAACAGCACGTCGCGCGGCTCAAGATTGGTCAGGATCGCCGCCAGATCGCCCGGCTTGGCCAGGACCGGGCCGGATGTCATGCGAAACCCCACCCCCAATTCCCGCGCCATGATCTGCGCCAGCGTCGTCTTGCCCAATCCGGGCGGGCCATGGAACAGCGTGTGATCCATCGCCTCGCCCCGCATCCGGGCGCTTTCGATGAAGACGCGCAGATTGGCCCGCGCCTCCGCCTGCCCCACGAATTCCTCCAGAGCCTGCGGTCGCAGGGCCCGGTCGGCATCGTCGGGCAGCCGTTCGGGCCGCAGGGTCGGATCAGGGGTCATCATGGGCCGGAACATTCACAGAACGCCGCGCCTTTGGCAAGCCGTTCAGGTCCACGGTCCCCGCGCGGCCACGCCAACCTTGCCCCATCGCTTTCCCTCTGCCGCCAAGGCCTCCAGCGCCGCCACGCGGTTCACCGTCGCCGGATGGGTGGAAAACAGCGCATCCCGCTTGAAGGCATGCAGCGGGTTGATGATGAACATATGCGCCACCGCCGGGTTCCGTTCGGCCGCGTCATAGTCGATGCCCTTGGCAAAGGCGTCGATCTTCTTCAGGGCGGATGCCAGCCACAGAGGATTGCCGCAGATCGCCGCCCCCACCTTGTCGGCCTCGTATTCGCGTGACCGCGAAATCGCCATCTGCACCAGCCCCGCCGCCAGCGGTGCAAAGATCATCACCGCGATGGTGCCCAGGGCCCCACCGGGCCGGTCGCGCCCGCCAAAGAACATCGCGAAATTGGCCAGCATCCCGATCGCCCCGGCGAAGGTCGCCGTCACCGTCATGATCAGCGTGTCACGGTTCTGGATATGCGCCAGTTCATGCGCCATCACCGCCGCCACCTCTTCCGCCGACAAGCGGCGCAAAAGCCCCGCCGTCGCTGCCACCGCCGCATTCTCCGGGTTCCGCCCGGTGGCAAAGGCATTGGGCTGATCCGTGTCGATCACATAGACCTTCGGGCGCGGCATCCCCGCCCCATCCGCCAACCGATGCACCATCCCCACGAATTCCGGCGCCGACCTCGCATCCACTTCGCGCGCCCCGGTCATCCGCAGCACCGCTTTGTCGGCATTCCAATAGCCGTACAGATTCATCCCCGCCGCCACGACAAAGGCCAGCACCGCCCCGGTGCCGCCGCCGATCATCGCGCCGATGCCCATGAACAACGCCGTGAGCGCCGCCATGAGGACGAATGTCTTGGTATAGCCGGTCATCCACAGACCCTCCGTTTCCCCAAAGATGGGAAATCCGGCCGTCCACGCAAGGGCTTTGCATTTACCTCTGTTTCGGCGCCAGCAGTTTCAGTGCTGCCCGGATCAGCCCCGCCGCGTCCGCCTCGGGCGCCTCTGCCGCGACGGTCGCCACCGCCTGCGCGGCATCGCCCGGCCCATAGCCAAGGTTGCTCAAGGCCGACAGCGCATCCGCACGCGCCGCCGCCCGCGCCTGCGCGGCCCCGTCCACCTTCGCCGCCCGCTTCGGCGCCGGCGCCATCGGCTCGACCACCGCATCCGCATCATCGGCCAGGGCGGATACCGACAGGGTCCCCCCCATCGCCATCAGCCCCGGCGCCTTCGCCTTCAACTCCAGGATCACCCGCTGCGCCAGCTTGGGCCCCACGCCCGGCGCTGCCTGCACCGCCCGCGCATCGCCCAGGCTGATCGCCCGCGCCACCCCCTCGGCCCCAAGGGCGCCAAGAATCGCCATGGATGCCTTCGCCCCGACGCCCTGCACCGTCATCAACAGCCGGTGCCATTCCTTCTCCAGCATGGTCGGGAACCCGAACAGCTGCAAAAGATCCTCCCGCACCAGCAGGTCGGTATAAAGGCTCACCGCCTCCCCTACCCCCGGCAGGCCGGCCATCGTGCGCTCGTTCACATGCACGATGTATCCCACCCCCCGCACGTCGATCAGCACCTGATCGCCGCCGCGCCAATCCACCCGGCCCGAGATCTTGCCGATCATCCCGCCGCCCTCTTCAGCGCCGCCTGCAACCGCCCCGCGCTCTGGCAATGATGCGCATGGCAGATCGCCACCGCCAGGGCATCCGCCGCATCCGGCCCCGCCACCTTCACCCCCGGCAGATGCAGCCTCACCATGTGATCCACCTGCACCTTGGCCGCATGGCCCACGCCCACCACGGTTTTCTTCACCGCATTGGGCGCATATTCCCCGACGGCCAGCCCGAACTGCGCCGGCACCAAGAGCGCGATCCCCCGCGCCTGACCCAGCTTCAGCGTCGCCACCGCATCCTTGTTCACGAAGGTATGCTCGACCGCCGCCGTATCCGGCTGCCAGTGCCGCAGCACCTCGGTCAGTTGCGCATGCAGGCTCAACAACCGCTGCGCCAGATCGCCCTCCCCCTCGCCCGGGGCGGAATGGCAGATGCCATTGGCGACATGCGTCAACCGCGCCCCCGCCACGTCGATCACCCCCCAGCCAAGATTGCGAAGGCCGGGGTCAATCCCGATGACACGCATGCCCGCCCCTGTTGTTGTTGCCGGTTCTTCCTGCTTGATCCAGACCTAGCACGAAACGGGAACATCAGGCAAAGGACTTTTCCGCTTGCAGCCTTTGTAAAGGTTTTGTTATGCATGCGCAGCAAGCGACGCTGCCCCCGTCGAAACCGACACCGGAACCGACCAACGCGCAGACCGCCTGTCAAAAACCAAACAATAACGGCCCCTTCGGGGCTTTTTCGTCATGCAGCCATTGCAAGGGTGACTTGCAAGCTCTGCGCTGGTTTTGCACATGCAGCACGATTATATGGCTCTCACGAAGCGAAAACGCTTCAACCATGAGCAGTTTGTAAAGGATCATTCCCATGGCCGCCTATGAAACGACCCGCACGGCGCCGTTCGGCGCCATTTCGATCTTCCGTGCCGTCCAGTTCGTCTCGAACGCGTATATCGCCTTCTCGAACTGGAACGACGCCCGCGTCACGCGCAACACCCTCGCCAAGCTCTCGGATCGCGAGCTGGACGATATCGGTCTGTGCCGTGGCGATATCGAAATGCTCGGTCGCTGAACCCCAGCCACCGATCGAAATGCCAGAGCCGTCGTCCGTGGGGGACGACGGCTCTTTGCATTTCCAGACCCTGATCAGGTCGAACCGCGCAGCACAATGAAAAACGGGCAGCCACCGCCACGGCGGCCTGCCCGACCCATCGTCACCGCGGCTTCTGCCGGATTAGATCCGGCTCCGCTCCACCACCAGCGCGATCCCTTGCGATACCAGCCGCGTGATCGGCTCCGGACGCATCAGGAAGCCCTGCACCGCATCCAGGCCACCGCGCGCCTCGATCTCGGCCACCCGCCGCTCAAAGGCTGCATCGCCCATGTGGTAATGGATCGCACCCTTCATCCCGAAGCAGGCGCAGAACAGGAAAACGCCGATGCGAAACACCGGCCGCCGCCGCACGGGCAAGCGACGATAGAAGGACCGCCCCAACGTATCGGGCGCCTCAAAGCCGTACCCCATGGAATGGGCCCGCTCGATGCGGCCCACACGGGTATAGAAGTCTTCCAAATTAGGGTCAGACATTGGCTTGCACCTCAATCACGACCCCCACCGACGTTAAGCTGTATTCAGTGATCATGGCAAAATTGCGGCGAAAAGGTCATTTCGCCGCTTTTCTGCCGCAACTTTTAATACAACTTTGGTTTATTGCCGCCGCAGAACCAGCGTGGACCACTCGCCAATGTCCTCGCGCCCCTCCAGCGCGAATCCTTCGGCCAGATAGGCCGCCGTCACCGCCTCCGCCTGCACCACCAGCAGGCCGGACAGGATCGCCAGCCCGTCCTTGGCCACATGTGCCGCCATGTCGGGGGCCAGTTCGATCAGCGGCCCCTTCAGGATATTGGCGAATACCAGGTCATAGGGCGCCGCCTCGGCCAGCCGCGGATGGCCGAACCCCGCCGCTTCAAGGCACTCCACCCGCCCCTGCAGCCCGTTGATCTCCACATTGGCGACCGACACCTCCACCGCCACCGCGTCGATGTCGGACGCGATCACCACCGCATCCGGCAAGACCGACGCCGCCGCCATTGCCAGCACCGCCGTCCCCGCGCCGATATCGGCCACACGCGCAGGCCGGAACCCCGCCTCGTACAGCCGGTCAAAGGCCCGCAGACAGCCCAGCGTCGTGCCATGATGGCCGGTGCCGAAGGCCACCGTCGCCTCGATCTGCAAGGCCACCCGCCCCTCGGGCACCTTGTCCGCATCATGGCTGCCGAACACGAAGAACCGCCCCGCCTCTACCGGGCTCAACTCCCGCCGCACCTTGGCGACCCAGTCGATCTCCGGCAATTCCGAAATGGCAAAGGGCTTCGCCCCAAAGGCCAGCGCGATCACCTCCAGCATCACCATGTCGGGCGCTTCCAGGAAATACGCCCCCACCTCCCACAGCCCGGAGTCATCCTCGATCTCGAAGACCCCCACGCCGGTCGGTTCCGGCTCCATCCGCTCGATGGCATTGGCCAGCGCCACGGCGGCGTCCTCGCCCTCCAGCGTCGTCAGGGCGGAATAGGTCGGCATGGGTCACACTCCCGGTTGGGTCCGCCCCCCGTAAACCTCAATCCGCCGCAGGGCGCAACCGCATCAGCAGATAGCGGTTGCTGCGCCGGAACGCCTCGGCCGTGCGCTCCGCCCCGGTCAGCCGCCGCATCAGCGACGCCCGCCGCCGCGCGCCCATGATCCGGCCCAGCACACCAACGGCCAACCCGCGCAGCACGGGCCGCTTGGCCCGCAGTTCCCGGTCCATCCCCGCCACGCCCACACCCAGCACGTTGAAGAAGGCCTGCTCCACATCAATCGACGGGGCCACCTGATCCGTCACGTCCTCCTCGGCCTCTATCACCAGCCCTTCCCGCGCCACCGCCTCGTGGAACACCTCCTCCACATGGCCGCCGCCCACGGTGCGGTGGGGATTGCGCAGCCACTCGCCCTCCTTCCGCCGGAAACAATCCCCGATCACGATGGCCCCACCGGGGGCCAGAAGCGCCTTCGCCCGCGGCAGGCTCTCGTTCAGCGGGATATACTGGAAACTCTCCGAAAACAGGCACAGGTCGAACGGCCCCGTCAGCCGCGCCTCCTCGAACATCGCCTCATGCACCACCGCCTCAGGCGCATTCACCCGGCAGCGCGCCGCCAGAAAGGCCGAAGGCACCACGATCTCCACCCTGTGCCCCAGCGCGATCAGACGCTTCGCCGTCACCCCCGCACCCCCGCCGATATCCAGCACCCGCAGCCGCCCGGGCGGGAACAGCGACAAAAGCCGCTGGCTATAGGCCTCCTGTGCCGCGCCCAGATTGGCCGCCACCGGCTCCAGCCCGCCCCACAGCCCGTAATGCATGTGTTCCTTGCCCGTCAGCCAGCGGGCAAGCGCGCAGCCTGCCTCCAGCCCGACGGTGCGCGTATCAATGCGCCCCGACCCCATCTGTCAGATGTCCCCCCCCTGAAAAGCGACGCCGCTTCTCAGGCGGTCAGTCCGATGGGGCACGTTACCCCGGTGCCCCCGATGCCGCAATAACCGTTAGGATTCTTTGCCAGATACTGCTGATGGTAGTCCTCGGCGAAATAGAACACCGGCGCGGGGATGATCTCCGTCGTGATCGTCCCAAAGCCTGCCGCCGTCAGCCGCGCCTGATAAGCAGCCTTCGTCTCGCGCGCCGCCTCGGCCTGCGCGTCGGTGTAGAAATAGATTCCGCTGCGATAGGTGGACCCGATGTCATTGCCCTGCCGCATGCCTTGCGTCGGATCATGCCCTTCCCAGAACAGCTTGAGCAGACCCTCATAGGAAATGACGGCGGGATCAAAGATCACCCGCACCACCTCGTTATGCCCGGTCAACTGGGTGCAGGTCTCCTGATAGGTCGGGTTCGGCGTGAACCCGCCCGCATAGCCCACCATGGTCAGCCACACGCCCGGTGTCTGCCAGAACTTCCGCTCCACGCCCCAGAAACAGCCCATCCCGAACATCGCCTCGGCCATGCCCGCGGGCACGGGCGATTTCAGCGGAATGCCAGACAGGAAATGCGTCTCGGCGGTCGGCAAAGGCTCGGGCCGCCCCGGCAGCGCCTTGTCCGGCGTGACCATTTCCATCTTGCGGCGATCCACGAAAAACATGCCCAAGGCCCTCCATCGGTTCCTGCGATATATAGGGACGCGCAGCACAAATTTCTTCGAAGAAATTTGCAAAAATCTTCACAAGATTTTTCGCCTCACTCCGCCGGCGCGCGCCGTGGCCCCACCGTGCCGAACACCGTCTCATATCCCGGCTCCGGATGCCGCGGGATCATCAGCGCCAGCGCCAGCGCCACCAACGCCATCCCCGCCCCCAGCACGAACACGTATTCCGGCGATTTCGCCCACATATACCCCATCGCCGCAGGCAGAAACACCGCCGCGATATGGTTGATGGTAAAGGCCACCGCCGCCGTGGGCGCGATGTCCTGCGGATCGGCGATCTTCTGGAAATAGGTCTTCAACGCAAAGGACAGCGCAAAGAACATCTGGTCCAGAATGTACAGGCCGCCCGCGATCACCAACCCCCAACCGAACCAGTACAGCCCCCCATAGGCCAGAAACACCAGCGTCAGCCCGACATATTCAAAAGCCATCACGTTCCGCTCGCCGAACTTGCCCAGCGCCCGCCCCATCGCCGGGGCCGCCACCATCTGCAGGATGTAGTTGACCAGCAAAAGCATCGTCATCTCTGACACTTTCATGCCAAAGCGTTCCACCATCATGAACCCGGCAAAGACCACGAAAATCTGCCGCCGCGCGCCCGCCATGAATTGCAAGGCATAGAACAGCCAATAGCGCCGCCGCAGCACCATGTGCCTGTGCTGCGCATGTGGTCCCTCGAATTGCGGATAGGCGAAATGGCAGAACAGCGCGATCCCCGCCGTGATCCCGCCCGACGCCAGATAGACCATGTCATAGGTCAGGTGCAGCCAGTCCCACAGCAGCACGATTGCCCCATAGGCCAGAAGCGACGCCCCCGATCCCACCCCCACGATCCAGCCCAGAACCTGCGGCGCGCGCTTCTTGTCGATCCATTGCAATTGCAGCGACTGATTCACCGTCTCGAAATAGTGAAACCCGATGGAGGACAGCAGCGTCACCAGCAGCATGCCCCCAAAGGACGGAAACCACGCCGTCACCGCCGTCGCCACCCCCAGCAGCCCCAGCGACGCCACGCCCAGCACCTGCTCGCGCATCAGCAGGATCAGAAAGATCACGCCAATGGCCAGAAACCCGGGGATTTCCCGCACCGTATGCAGCCAGCCGATCTCCACCCCGGAAAACTGCGCCACCTCGATGACGAAGTTGTTCAGAAGCGCCGACCAGGTGGCAAAGGCGATGGGCATGGCAAAGGCCATCAGGAACAACAGGCTTTCGGGCCGCTGCCACCGGGGCAGCCGCTCCGCATCGGCCAAGGTCACGATCCGCAATCCCATGCCTCGCCATTACGCCTGCCGCGCGACGGGGGACAGGAAAAACTTGTGTCCGACACATTCCTTCCCGTGGGCGCCCCTGGCCATCCACGCCACGGGTCAAGACATCCCTCGCATCCCGCGCGCACGGGCCGCTGCACGAAGCAAGGCAGACCCACGGCTCAGCCACGCCCCGCGATCAGGGCTGGTCCAAAGCGCGATCCTGCGCCGCGCCCGCCGCGGCCGGGGGCTGGGCCACGGGCGCCACGGGCGCCGCCTGCGCGGGCAGCTCCGGCAGCACGACCGCCGCCGCATCTCCCGCCCCCCGCGTCGCCTCGACCGTTGCGCCCGATGCCTCGGGCACCGGCGCGCCTGCGGTCGGCCTTGGCGCCTCAAGGGGAATTCCCCCGGCGTCCCGGACGATGATATCCCGCAGCACCTTGCCATTGCGCGGGTTCAGCACCACCTCGCGCGTGCCTTCCGGCCCCGCCGCCATGATGCGGATGCGCCCAAGGAACGTGGTCCCCGCCTCGATCACGGTGAATCCTTGCAGTTCAAGATCGGCGATGACCTGATCCTTCGTCACCGCCTGCGCCCACAGCGCGGCAGGCGCTGCCGCCAGCAGCCCCACCAAGCCCAGCACCGCAAAGACCCTTGCCCCCAGCATCGCCCTCAATCCCGACGGATCGCCCATCTTCCAAACCCTTGTCCTGCAAAGGTTTGTCATGGATGTGGCAATATATTGGGCGATTCGTGAATTTGCGAAATCCCCCAATTGGTCGGTAGCATCATGCGTTCTCGCATGGGTTTCAGCCCTGCGGGAACCGCCCTTCAACGCATGGTAGCGCCCGCCGCGTCCTGCCGGTCAGAGAAAACTCTGCGGATCAATGTCGATGGCCAGCCGCAGGTTCGCGGGCGGCTTCATCTGCGCCACCCATTCCGCCAGCGCCGCCTGCAAGGCCACGCCCTTCTCCGCCTTCACCAGAAGCCGCACCCGATGCCGCCCCCGCACCCGCGAAATCGGCGCGGGCGCAGGGCCGAACACCTGCGCCCCCACCCGCCGCAGCGGCCCGTCACGCCGCGCCAACTCGCCCGCGAAATCAAACACCTGCGCCACATCCGGGCCGGACAGGATCACCCCGGCCATACGCCCATAGGGCGGCACCCCCGCCGCCCGCCGCTCGGCGGCTTCCGCCTTCCAGAAGGCCTCTTCATCGCCCCCCAGAATCGCCCGGATCACCGGATGCTCCGGCTGATGCGTCTGCAACAGCGCCACGCCCTTGCGCCCCTCGGCCCGCCCCGCGCGCCCCGCCACCTGCCGCATCAGCTGAAACGTCCGCTCCGCCGCCCGCAGGTCCGACCCCTGAAGCCCAAGGTCCGCATCAATCACCCCCACCAGCGTCAGCAATGGAAAGTTATGCCCCTTCGCCACGATCTGCGTGCCGATGATGATATCCGCCTCTCCCCCCGCAATCGCCTCGATCTGCGCCTTCAAGGCCCGCGCCGACCCGAACAGGTCGCTCGACAGCACCGCCACCCGCGCCTCGGGAAACCGCGCCGCCACCTCTTCGGCCAGCCGCTCCACCCCCGGCCCCACGGCGGCCATCCGCCCCTCCACCCCGCAGGCCGGGCAGGCCACCGGCACCGGCTTCGTCGCCCCGCACTGGTGGCAGACCAGCCGCTTCTGGAACCGATGCTCCACCATCCGCGCATCGCACTGGTCACAGCCCACCTGATGCCCGCAGGCCCGGCACAAAGTCACCGGCGCATAGCCCCGCCGGTTCAGGAACAGCATCGCCTGCTCCCCCGCCGCCACCCGCGCCGCCACCTGCCCCGCCAGCGCCTCGCTCACCCACCGATCCGCAGGCAGCTTCTCGCCCCGCATGTCGATAGCCCGCATCTCGGGCATCTCCGTCGCCCCGAACCGCGCGCTCAGGTCCAGCCGCCCGTACTTCCCCGCCTCCACATTCGCCCATGTCTCCAGCGATGGCGTGGCACTGGCCAGCACCACGGGGCATCCGACAATCGCCGCCCGCAACACGGCCATATCGCGCGCGTTGTACAACACCCCCTCCTCCTGCTTGTAGGATGTGTCGTGCTCCTCATCGACGACGATCAGACCCAGCCGCTGATAGGGCAGGAACAAAGCCGACCGCGCCCCCACCACGACCGACGCGCCCCCCGTCGCCACCATCTTCCAGACCCGCCGCCGCTCGGTCATCGTGACGCCCGAATGCCATTCCGCAGGCCGCGCCCCGAACCGCGCCTCCACCCGCTTCAGGAACTCCGCCGTCAGCGCGATTTCCGGCAGCAGAACCAGCGCCTGCCGCCCCGCGCGCAGACATTCCGCCACCGCCTCCAGATAGACCTCGGTCTTGCCCGACCCCGTGACACCCTTCAGCAGCGTGGTGGAATACTCCCCCGCCGCCACCGCCGCGACCAGGGCATCGGCGGCGGCCACCTGATCCCCCTGCAACTCCGGCCCGCCCTTCGGGTCCAGCACAGGAAAGGGCAGATCGCGCGGCGCGTCCTCCTCCACCACGACCCCCAACTTCACCAATCCCTTGATGACCGACGTCCCGCACCCCGCCTCTTCCGCCAGTTCCCCCAGCGTCATCGGCGCGCCCTGAAACGCCCGCAAAGCCTCCACCACCCGATGCCGCGCATCGGTCAACTGGTTGGGCACGACGCCCCCCAACCGGAACACCCGCCGCGTCGCCGCCCCCTCCATCAGCCCCGGCGCGCGGGTGGCCAGCCGCAGCATCGCAGGCAGCGGCGTCAGCGTGTAATCCGCCGCCCGCGTCAGAAAATGCCGCAATTCCAATCGCATCGGCGGCGCATCCAGCACCCGCCCCACCGCCCGCACCTTGGCCATATCCCAATCGCCGCGCCCCGGCCCCCAGACCACGCCAAGCACCCGGCGCGGCCCCAGCGGCACCTCGACGAAATCCCCGTCACCGCAGCCGCCTTCAGGTGCGCGATAATCCAGCACGCGCCCCAAAGGCTCGGTCGTCAGCACGCCCACAAGCTCGCCCGCCTGATAGGTCCGGTCACGCACCCGCCCGCACCCGCATATGTCTTTCACCCGCCATGCCTTTGGGGTAAACCCGCCCCCAAACACCCGCAACCCATAAGGACCGCGCCGATGAAATTCTTTGTGGACACCGCCGATGTCGAGGCAATCGCCGAGCTGAACGATCTCGGCATGGTCGATGGCGTCACCACCAACCCGTCGCTGATCCTGAAATCGGGCCGCGACATCATCGAGGTGACACGCGAAATCTGCTCCATCGTCTCCGGCCCCGTCTCCGCCGAAGTGGTGGCGCTCAAGGCCGAAGACATGATCGCCGAAGGCCGCAAGCTGGCCGAGATCGCGCCGAACATCGCGGTGAAGGTGCCGCTCACCTGGGATGGCCTGAAAACCTGCAAGGTGCTCTCGGGCGAAGGCCGCATGGTCAACGTCACCCTCTGCTTCAGCGCCAATCAGGCGCTTCTCGCCGCCAAGGCAGGGGCGACCTTCATCTCGCCCTTCATCGGGCGCCTGGATGACATCAACCTCGACGGCCTCGACCTGATCGGCGACATCCGCGACATCTATGACAATTACGGGTTCGAAACCCAGATCCTCGCCGCCTCCATCCGCACCGCCAACCACGTCACCCAATGCGCCCTGATCGGCGCCGACGTGATCACCGCGCCCCCCGCCGTGATCAAGGGGATGGCCTCCCACGTCCTCACCGACAAGGGGCTGGATCAGTTCATGAAGGACTGGGCAAAAACGGGGCAGAAGATCCTGTAGTCCCCGCATAGCGGATGAACCTCAGGGCTTCACACTGCCAGTTTAATGGGAACGACCCGGACTCCGACCTAGACCCTCTGGCGTTACATGATATTCTGGCGTGATGAAGAAATGAGGAGAAATATAAAATCAGGTATTTTTTGGCTCCTCTTTTGCGGGTCCGCATATTCGTTTGTAGTGTACATGGTATATTTTAACGAACCAGAAGCTGGCTGGAGTGACGGATCTTGGTTCTATTTTTACATTGCAATTTTCTTAAGCCCTGTTTTTTTGATTTATGGAATAATTCAGAAGTTTAGGGGAAAATGAATGGAATCACGAGAGCCTGGTTTGTAAGATTTTTTAAGTGCGACAGGGGTTGTTTGGCTGCACAACATCCATGTCCTGACCGAATAATGTCGGCTTGCCGACAAACCGCTCTCGGCCCTGCCGCACTGGGCACCCATGACCGTGGCGGCGACTGACGACATCTACGTAGTCACCGCCGAAGGTCATGGCTGCTACCTGCAAAGCAAAGGGCCCCACGCCGGTGCCGCTATGGCCAGCGTCGCAGCCCTCGGCGACCGCGCGGCGGGCACTTCCCCGATGCCATCCGGCAACGCCTGATTGCAGCCCGAAAAACAGGGCAGATCAACCTATCAAAACCTGCTATCGTGTTGCGCAAATCACCCATAAGAAACGGGCAGTGAAATTACATGATCGAACCTGACCTGCGTGACCGGCTCCTGTCAGAGCCGGAGCTTCTGCTGGAAGACCGCGACGTGATGAACGCCCTCATCGCCGCGAATGAGCGTGCGATGGGATCGAACATCGTCGATCTGCGCGGTATCGCGATGGAGCGGCTCGAGGCGCGGCTTGACCGGCTGGAGGACACCCACCGCTCCGTCATCGCGGCGGCCTACGAAAACCTCGCGGGCACCAATCAGGTGCACCGCGCCATCCTGCAAATGCTCGACCCGCTCAGCTTCGAGGATTTCCTGAAAACCCTCGCCACCGATGTCGCCGCCACCCTGCGCGTCGATTGCGTCCGCCTTGTCCTCGAAAGCGTCCAGCCCGAAGACAGCCCCGCCCTCCTGCGCAAACTGGGCGATGTCCTCTTCGTGGCCGAACCGGGTTTCGTCACCTCCTACCTCGCCGGAGGCCGCAACGTGCCGATGCGCCCGGTCGTCCTGCGGCAGGTCCAGCCCGACAACGATGCCCTCTACGGCGAACGCGCAGGCTGGATAAGGTCTGAGGCGCTGATGCGCCTCGATTACGGCACCGGCCGCCTGCCGGGGATGCTGGTCCTTGGCGCCGAAGACCCGCATCAGTTCAAACCCACCCACGGCACCGACCTTCTGGCCTTCTTCGCAGGCGTCTTTGAACGGACCATGCGCCGCTGGCTGTCATGACGACCCTGCTCTCGCCACAAGAGCGCGACGCGCTGGATCGCTGGCTCACCCATCTGCGCGCCCTCGACGGGGCCGCCGCCAACACCATCACCGCCTATGCGCGCGACGTGACCGGCTTTCTCACCTTCCTCGCCACCCATCGCGGCGGGGCCGAAGGCACCGCCGCACTCACCACCCTGCCCATGCAGGACATCCGCGCCTGGATGGCGCATGAACGCGCGCGCGGCCTGTCGGCCCGCTCGCTCGCCCGCGCGCTCTCCGCCGTGAAGGGCTTTACCGCCTGGGTTGCCGACCGGGATGGGACAGACGCCACCGCCATCCTCTCCACCCGTGGCCCGAAACACCGCCGCAAACTCCCCCGCCCCCTCACGGAAGACGGCGCCCGCGCCATGCTGGAAACCGTGGGCGACCAGGCCCGCCAAGACTGGATCGCCGCCCGCGACACCGCCGTCGTCACCCTGCTCTACGGCTGCGGGTTGCGCATATCCGAAGCCCTCGGCCTCACCGGGGCCGACCATCCCCTGCCCGACACGCTGCGCATCACCGGCAAGGGCGGCAAGACCCGCCTCGTCCCCGTCCTGCCCGCCGCCCGTGCCGCTGTCGCCCACTACGCCCGCCTCTGCCCCTATGACCTGTCGCGCAATGAACCCCTGTTTCGCGGCGCGCGCGGCGGTGCGCTCAACCCCCGCCTCATCGCGCTGGTGATGGAAAAGACCCGGATGCAGCTTGGCCTGCCCGCCACCGCCACCCCCCACGCGCTCCGCCATTCCTTCGCCACGCACCTGCTCTCGTCAGGCGGCGACCTGCGCGCCATCCAGGAACTGCTCGGCCATGCCTCGCTGTCCACAACTCAGGCATATACCGCCGTCGATGCATCACGTTTGATGGAAGTCTACGAAAAGGCGCATCCCCGCGCCTGACGACAATTGCACAGTGCCGGTTTTCGGGGCAAAGCTGACCCATGGATATTCGTTTCAAGGCCCTTGGCGTGCACCTCCTCACCGCGACCGGTGCGGTTCTTTCCATGTTCGCCATGCTCGCCGCCGTTCAGGAACAGTGGAGCCTGATGTTCCTCTGGCTCGTCGTCGCGCTCATCGTCGATGGCATCGACGGCCCCCTCGCCCGCCGCTACGACGTGACAAAGAACTGGCCCACCTATGACGGTGTGCTGATGGACCTGATCGTCGATTACCTGACCTATGTGTTCATCCCCGCCTATGCCCTGTTCAAATCCGGGCTTCTGCCCGGCTGGACAGGCTGGCTCGCCATCATCGCCATCGTCTATGGCTCGGTCGTCTATTTCGCCGACACGCGGATGAAGACAAAGGACAAATCCTTCGCGGGCTTTCCCGCCTGCTGGAACATGGTCATCCTCGTCCTCTTCGCGCTGCACCCCGTCTGGTGGGTCAGCCTGATCGTCGTGGTGGCGCTGACCGTGGGCATGTTCACCAACCTGAAATTCGTCCACCCCGTCCGCACCGCCCGCTGGCGGCTCATCACCCTGCCCATGGCACTGGGATGGGTGTTCTTCGCGGGCTGGGCGGCCTGGGTGGATTTCAACCCGCAAAGCTGGGCGCATTGGGGGCTGGTGATCACCTCGCTCTACCTCACCTTCGCAGGCATCGCGCAACAGATCCTCCCCGACCGCAGCATCGACCGCGTGGCCTAAGGCGAAGGCGGGGTGAACCCCGCTACAGCCGCGTCAACACCACCCCCGCCACGATCACCATGGCGGCAATCGCCTTCTCCGCGCCCATCTTCTCGCCAAAGGCCAGCCAGCCGATCAGCACCGCAAACAGGATCGACGTCTCGCGCAGCGCCGCCACCACCGCCAGCGGCGCCACCGTCATCGCCCAGACCGAAACCGCATAGGCGCCATAAGACGCGGCCGAAGCAAACGTCGCCACCCCCCAGGCCCGCCGGTCGCGCGGGATCACATCCACACCCTTCCACAAGAGCATCCCCGTGGTGAAGATCAGCCCATCCGCCACGAACACCCAGGCCACATAGGCCACCGCATCGCCCGACACGCGCGCCCCCAGCCCGTCGATCATCGTATAGGTCGCGGTCGCACAGGCCGACCCCAGCGCAAAGGGCAACAGCCGCCGATCCTCGCCCCGCGTGAACACCCCCCGCGCCATCAGCAGGATGCCCGCGCCCAGCACCGCAATCCCCAGATATTCCCGCGCGCTGATCGCATCCGCCAGCGTGAACGCCCCCACCAGCGCCACCACCATCGGCGCCGCCCCCCGCGCGATGGGATAGACCCGGCTCAGATCGCCACGCTCATAGGCGAACACCAGAAAGGATTTATAGCAAAAATGCGTGCAGCCGGATGCCAGCACCCACCACCACACCTCCGGCTCGGGCCAGGGGCAGAACAGCGCAATGGTCAGCCCGATGGGCACTTCGGCAATCGACAGGATCACCATGCCGCCCGCCTTCGATGTGCCCACCTTGATCAGCGCATTCCACAAGGCATGCAGGAAGGCCGCCGCCAGAACCGCCAGAAAGACGCCAAAGGTCACGCCGCACCTGTCATGAAACCGTTACAAAACGGCTATGTCAGCCGACGCCGCCCTGCAAGGGCGAACCGCATCACGCCCCGAACTCTTGCCAAGGTCGCGCCAGTGGGCTGAAACTCTGCCGCAACACCTCGGCCAATCCCTCGATGGCAGGCGACGTGCCGCGCGGATTTCGGCGCAAGACCACCCGCGCGTGATCCACCATCGGAAACCCGTCCTCGGCGGTCAACTCGCGGCATCCCGGCGGGATCGTGCTCCGCGACAAGGGCGCAATGGCCAACCCGGCACAGGCCGCCATCCGCATCCCGCTGGCCGTGTCACATTCAAAGGCCGTGCGCCAGGCAATCGCATTCATATCCAGCGACCGGATGCAGTAATCCCGGCACCAGTCCGACGCAAAGAACATCGCAACCGGCACCGGCCTGCGCAGATGCTGCGCATGCACCGTCGACGTCACCCAGACCGTCGGATCAACACCCAGAACCTCTGACGCCGTGTCGCTGCTTTCATAGACCACCGCCAGATCAATCAGATCATCCGCCAGCGCCTTGATCTGCGGGTCGGTGAAATCGCACCGCACCGACACCTCCACATCCGGGTGCCGCTCGTCGAACAATGCCAATGCACGGGGCAGGAAAGTGCCCACATATTCATCCGGTATCCCCACCCGCACCGGCCCGGTCAGCGGCTTTTCCCGCAAGGCCACCGCCGCCTCTTCCAAGAGCGATGTCACCCGCCGCGCATAGGGCATCAACTGTTCGCCGCGCGGGGTCAGCGCCACACCGCGCGGCAATCGGGTAAACAAGGGCTGGCCCAGTGCTTCTTCCAGCCGCTTGATCTGCATCGACACCGCCGATTGCGTCCGCCCGATCCGATCGGCGGCATGGGTCAAACTCCCGGTCTCGGCCACCGCCAGAAAGGCGCGCATCAGATCGCTGTCAAGGGGAAGGGTCATGACCTGCCATCAATAAAGCCGATGGCACCACTAAGCGGTATTTGTTTGTCTGATGTCAAGAATTGCGTGAAACAGGGACTGCCATCACAGGAGTCCGTCATGTTCACATTCATCCGCCGCATCCGCCACACCCTGCAAAAGCGTCAATCGCTGGGCGACCTTCTGCTGCGCGCGGATGATCATCTGCTTGACGACATCGGCCTGACACGGGCCGAGGTCGAAGCGATGATCTGGCAAGACGAAACCGCCCCGCCCGCCCCGCCGCCCATGCACACCAGCCAGTGCCGGGAATGCTGACAGCCGCGGGGGGTGTGCGCTCCGCGCGCACCCTAGCGCAGCGTCAACCGGATCGGCCCCCGCGCCGCCACCGGATCGACCGGCACGCCGCCCTGCGTCGCCATCACATCCGGATGCCTCGCCGCCACGCGCCGTACATCGGCCATGAGCGGCCGCCACTCCGCCGCCAGCGCCTTCGCCGCCTCGGAGGGGCAGAAGGATTTCCCCCTGCCCCGCCGCAGCGCAAGGTCCGTCAGGACCGCCGCGATCGCGTCATCCGAGGGCTTCGTCACAGCGCGCACAAGTCGCCGGATGCGCATGGCTGCCAACATCCGGCAACACCTTCCAGCAGCGTTCGCACTTCTCGCCCGGCGCTTCGTGGAACACCACCGCCACGCCCGCCACATCGGCCAGCGTGAACGCCCCTTCCGGCGCCGCATCCACGGAAACCGTGATACCCGAGGTGATGCACAGATCGGCGAAATCCACGCCCTCCAGCATCACGGCCGTCGCCGCATCCACATGCACCACCGGGGCCGCCTCCAGCGAGGCACCGATCACCTTCGCCGTCCGCTGCACCTCCAGCGCGCCCGTCACAACACGCCGCACCGCCCGCACCCGCTCCCACTTCGCCGCCAGCGCCGGGTTCAACCATGCGGCCGGGGTTTCGGGAATGTCCTGCAAATGCACCGACTCCCCCTCACCGGGGAAGCGCGACAGCCAGACATCCTCCATCGTGAACACAAGGATCGGCGCCAGCCAGGTCGTCAGCCGGTGGAACAGCGCATCCAGCACCGTCCGCACCGCCCGCCGCCGCAAGCTGCCGGGCGCATCGCAATACAGGCTGTCCTTGCGGATATCGAAATAGACCGCCGACAGATCGGTCGTGGCAAAGGTGAACAGCTTCTGGAACACGCCCTGGAAATCATAGCGCGCATAGCCCGCCCGCACCTCGGCATCCAGCTCCGCCAGCCGGTGCAACACCCATTGCTCCAGCTCCGGCATCTGCTCCACCGTCACCCGCTCGGCATCCGTGAACCCCGCCAGGTTGCCCAGCAGGAACCGCAGCGTGTTGCGCAAGCGGCGATAGCTGTCGGCCACCCCTTTCAGGATTTCCTTCCCGATCCGCAGGTCCACCGTGTAATCCGACTGCGCCACCCACAGCCGCAGGATATCGGCGCCATATTCGTCGATCACCTCTTGCGGGGCCACCGTATTGCCAAGCGATTTGGACATCTTCATGCCCTTCTCGTCCAGCGTGAAGCCATGCGTCAGCACGCCCCGATAAGGCGCGCGCCCCTTGGTGCCACAGGCCTGCAACATGGATGAATGGAACCACCCGCGATGCTGGTCGGTGCCTTCCAGATACAGGTCCGCAATCCCGTCTGCCGCCCCATCCGCCCGGTCGCGCAGCACGAAGGCATGGGTTGACCCAGAGTCGAACCACACATCCAGCACGTCAAAGACCTGCGTGTAATCCTCGGGGTCCACGATCCCGCCAAGCACCCGCTCCTTGAACCCCGCCACATACCAGACATCCGCGCCCTCGGCCTCGAACGCCGCCTTGATGCGGGCATTCACCTCGGCGTTCCGCAGCAGGTAATCGGCATCCGTGGGCTTGGCCCCCTTCTTCACGAAACAGGTCAGCGGCACACCCCAGGCCCGCTGCCGCGACAGCACCCAGTCGGGCCGCGCCTCGATCATCGAATGCAGCCGGTTCCGCCCCGTCACCGGCGTCCATTCCACCAGCTGGTTGATGGAATTCAGCGCCCTTTGCCGGATCGTGTCGCCATGCGTGGTCATGCCATCGTCAAGCACCCGGTCAATCGCCACAAACCATTGCGGCGTGTTGCGATAGATCAGCGGCGCCTTACTGCGCCAGGAATGCGGATAGGAATGCTTCAGCTTGCCCTTGGCAAACAGCGCGCCCGCATAGGCCAACTGCTTGATCACCGACACATTGGCCGGCCCCTCCTTGCCCTCGGGCGTCAGGATCGCCTGCCCGCCGAACAGCGGCAGATCGGCCCGATAGCTGCCATCGGGCTCCACGTTATAGGTCATCGGCAGCCCGAACTTCAGGCCCATCTGATAGTCGTCATCGCCATGCGACGGCGCGGTATGCACAAACCCCGTCCCCGCATCATCGGTAACGTGATCGCCGGGCAGCATGGGAACATCGAAATCCCACTCCCCATTTCCGCCCTCGACCCCCCGGAAGGGATGCGCACAAACCATCGCCGCCAGATCATCCGCCGCCACATCGCACAGCCGCCGCACGAACTCCGGCCCTGCCAGCTTGGCCTGCGCGAACGCCGCCTCGGCCAGCTTGTCGGCCAGAATCAGCCGCTGCCCGATGGTCGCCGTGCTGTCCGCCGGACGCCCGATGATCTCATACAGCCCATAGCCGATCTCCGGCCCGAAACTGATCGCCCGGTTCTGCGGGATGGTCCAGGGCGTGGTCGTCCAGATCACCACATCCGTCCGCGTCTTGGTGAACATCGCATCGCCCGCCGCCACGACCGGGAACTTCACCCAGATCGTGTGCGAGGTATGATCGTGATACTCCACCTCCGCCTCGGCCAGCGCGGTTTTCTCCACCGGCGACCACATCACGGGCTTCGACCCCTGATACAGCGACCCGTTCATGACAAACTTCATGAACTCGTCCGCGATCACGGCTTCCGCGTGATAATCCATCGTCAGGTAGGGATCGGCCCAATTCCCGGTGATCCCCAGCCGCTTGAACTCTTCGCGCTGCACATCAATCCAGCCCTCCGCGAACTTGCGGCATTCCTGACGGAAGGCCACCACGTCCACGTCATCCTTGTTCAGGCCCTTCGCACGGTACTGCTCCTCGATCTTCCATTCGATCGGCAACCCGTGGCAATCCCAACCCGGCACATAGCGCGCATCGCGCCCCATCATCTGCTGCGACCGGACCACCATATCCTTCAGCACCTTGTTCAGCGCGTGGCCGATATGCAGATGCCCGTTCGCATAAGGAGGGCCGTCATGCAGCACGAACGGCACCCGCCCCTGCTTTTCCCGCAGCCGGTCATAGATCCCGATCCGCGCCCAACGCGCCAGCCATTCGGGCTCCCGCTGCGGCAGGCCCGCGCGCATGGGAAAGTCGGTCTCGGGCAGGAAAACGGTGGAACGATAGTCCGGCGTATTCGTCGTGTCGGCGCACATGGGCGGCTGTCCTTACGGTCAATCTCGGCAGGGGGCGGCATCCGTTCCGGTGCCGCAGGCGATAGGCGTTTCTCCCGGCGGCGGTTCAGCGCGCCGGGCAGCTAATTCGGGCATCTATCGCAAACATCTGCATCATGGCGCGCGTTATAGACGCGCGCCACCAAAGGGTCCAGTGGCCCGCATCACTCCGCCGCCCGTGTGGCCGCCCAACGATTGAGCCACGCCAGCCCCGCCAGCGACAGCCCCAGCGCCAGGAAGGAAAAGACCCGCATCAGCCCCGACAGACCCGCCGCATCCACCAGAAACACCTTCGCCACCGTCAGACCGATCAACCCCAGCGCCAGCCGCCGCAGACCCACAGACCGCCGCGCAATCGCCTGCCACAGCAGCACCGCCCCCACGATCAACAACGCGATGGTATAGGAATACAATTCCGGCTGGCTGGTCCCCGGCACCGACAGGTCATCGCCGCGCCAGAACCGCCGGATCTCCAACCCCGCATAGAGCGCCACCAGCGCCGCCCCGATCCCGTCCATCCCGCGCCGCAGCCACAAAGGCAGATGCCCCAGGAACCGCCGCGCCAGCAGGATCACCCCGCCCGCCAGGCCATAGGCCACGAACAGCGAATCCAGAACCAGCGGCCCCCGCACCGCGTCCCACGCCCATAGCGGGTTCAGCGCCAACGCCGCCACCCCAATGCCCAGGCCCCAGATCAGCCCCGCCACACCCGCCAGCCCATAGCGCAGGATCGCCAACCGCCCGCCCAGCTTCACCCGGTACAACTGCACCAGCGCCATCGCCAGCCAGGGCAGCGCCAGCGCCGCCACCGACCAATGCGCCTCGGGCGGCATCCGCCCCGCGCCACCGGCCATCCAGCGCAGGATCAGCACATCCGCCAGCAAGACCAGCGCCAGCGCAATCCCGCTTTCCACGAAAGCCCGCGCCGCATCGCGCCCCGCGCGCGGCAGCAACCACAACGCCGCCCCCAACCCGATCAGCGGCCCCAGATAGGCCGCCACCGCCGCCACCAAAGGCGCGTCAAAGGCCCAGATCAGCCCCGGATCCACCGCCATCCGCCAGCCCAGCAGCATCACCCCCGCCTGCACCGCCAGCGCCATCTCCGGCAACCGCAGCCGCCGGTCCAGCCCCGCCGCCACGGCGACCAGCACCGCCAGCGCAAAGGACAGCGCCGCGTGCGACAGGATCAGGAACAAGGCCAGCGCGATCAGCGACAAGGCCGACAGCACGAAATGCGCCGCCCGCCGCAATTCTCCTGCATCCCACCGCGCCATCCGCAGCGCCAGCGCCACCATCAGCCCGGCCAGCGCCATCACCTGCAAGGCCCAAGGGTAAGCCCCCACCACCGCCGACACCGGCCAGGTCAGTTCCAGCACCAGCGCCGTCACCGGCGCGGCCAGCGCCGCCGCAATCGACAGGATCACCGGATGCGCCGCCCCCGCCCGCGCCCGCCACGCCAAGGCAACCGACAGCCCCGCCGCCAGCACCAGCAGCCATGTCACCGTGAAAGGCGCGCCCGTCTCCGGCGGGCGCAGGTCAATCGCGGCATCGAGGAACTGCCAGAACAGTTCCGTCCCCTGCTCCGGCGCCATCGCCACCAGCGCCACGAACCCCGCTGCAGGCAACAGGGGCAGGTCATGCAACCCCGGCGCCCCGCCCACCCACAGCGCAAGGCCAATCCCCAGCCCCGCCAGCAGGATGAACGGCAACAGCCCCCATCCCGGCGCCGGCACCAGCCACAACAGCAAGGCCACCGCCACCGCCACCGCAGCCCAGGCCAGCATCACCGGGAATATCGGCCGCCCACCCCCCTTCTGGATCAGCGTCACCGCCAACAGCGTCGGCCCCGCATGATCGGGAAACAGCCGCAGCGCAGGGATGCCCACCGCCAGCACCGCCAGCGCACTGACCGCCAGCATCAAGGCCTCGGCCCCGCCACCGCCCAGAAACAACAAAAGCCCCGCCAGCACCGGCAACCCCACCGCCAGCCCCGAAACCCAGGCCCAGCGCCGCACCGCATCCACGGCCAACCCCACCGCCCCCACCAGCAGGAAATAGCCCTGCAACCAATCCACGCTGTCCGAATTGCCGCCCACTACAAAGGGCGACACCGTCGCCCCCACCAGCCCCAGCGCCGCCAGAAGCGGCCCGTGGAACCAGCCCAGCGCAATCGCTCCCCCTGCCGTGGCGACCAGCGCGATGAACCCCACCTCCGCCCCGATCAGCCCGTAAAGCTGCCGCGCGGCAAGGATCGCCGCGAAAATCGACACCAGCCCCGCCCCCGAAAACACCGAAGGCAGATAGGCGGTAGAGGACGCCTCATCATCCCCGAACCGCCGCCGCACCCGCTCGCCCGCATAGATCAGCCCAAGGCCGAACCCGATTGCCGCCAGAACCCGCAGTGCGGGCGGCAGGAACCCACGCTCCACCCCGTATTGCACCAGAAACACGCCCGCCAGCGCCAGGGACACGCCCGAAACCGCATAGACCCAGTTCTCGCCCAGCCATCCGCCCAGCCGTTCCACCAGCCCCTTCCGGCGCGGCCCGTCAGGCACAGGCGCAGGGCTGGGCGCAACAGCCGGCCCAGGCATCTCATCGGATAGGCCCTCGGAAAGCGCCGCCGCCTCCGGGGCGGCCGGTTGTAGCACCACCGCCGTTTCCGCTGCCGCTGCCGATGCCGGGGCCACATCCCCCGCCGCCTGTTCAGGCCCCAGAACCGGCCCCCGCACCGCTCCCGCCGCCAACTGCATTTCCGCCGCCGCCAGCCGTGCCGTCAGCGCCGCCATCTCGCGCTGCATCCCGGACACGCGCAGCCACAGAACGACCAACCCCACCGGAACGGCCAGAACCGCCAGCAACCCCAGAATGACCGCTTCCAATGCCTTTTCCCCCTGCAATCGCGCCAGGAATCCCGCGACCTTAGCCGATCGCCGCCCGCCTGCAAATCGCACAAGCGCGCCAATCCCCTCGACAATCCCCCGCCCGACGCTACCCTCGATGCCCGGAATGCCCGCAAGAACACCCGCCAACCGCCGCCGCAGGACCGAAGATGAAAGAACCCTCCCTCAACGTCCTCGGTGGCCCGCTCGAAACCTGTTCGACCGCGCCGCTCACCGGGTTCTTCCGCAACGGCTGCTGCGACACCGGGCCGATGGATACGGGCCAGCACACCGTCTGCGCCGAAATGACGGCGGAATTCCTCGCCCTGTCGAAATATCTCGGCAATGACCTGTCCACGCCGCGCCCCGAATACGGCTTTGCAGGGCTGAAACCCGGCGATCACTGGTGCCTCTGCGCCGCCCGCTTCTACCAGGCCCATGAAGAGGGCGCCGCCCCCCGCGTCCGCCTTGCCGCAACCCATATCCGCGCGCTGGACATCGTGCCGCTGTCCATCCTCAGGGAACATGCCTCGGACCTGCCCGCCGACTGATCGCCGGCGCGCGACCGCACCGCCTCACGCCGCCGACTTGGGCCGCACCTGGTCGGTCACGTCGTCCCGCATCAGATCGTCGATGAACAGCGACAGAAGCTGTGGCCGCCCGCTGACCCCCGCCTTGCGATAGATGGCATTGGTCTGCGCCTTCACCGTTCCCTCCGAGGTGGACCGCAGCGCGGCGATCTCGGCGGTGGACATCCCCTTGATGGCAAACAGCGCCACATCCCGCTCGGCCGGGGTCAGCGCCCATTCCTCGAATCGTTCTGCCAGAAGGTCCATGAAGGCGCCCGAAGCCCGCCGCAACCGCTCCTGCGCCACGTTCCGCTCCCGGATGATCCGCCGCAGCATCGCGGCACCAAGAAAGAACCCCAGCGCCAGCCCGACCGCCGCGCTCACCTCCATCAGCTCGCGCACCTCCCAGGGAACGGGGGGGGTGTAAATGCCCAGAAGCGAAGAAAGAATGTCAAATATGAAAAAGACGGCGGCAAGCGCCTGCACCATCAAGACAGCCCCGACGACCCATTTCCGCGTCACGCCGGTTGCCGCCCACCGTTGAGGGCGGGATCAGTTGTCCTGTCCGGCGCTTCCGCCCTTGCCGTCCTTGCTGTCACGCCGATCGCCCCAGTCGTTGTCCTTCCAGTCCTTGTCGGTCCAGGTCTTGTCATTCCAGCCGGCCTTGTCGCCCCAGTCGTCGGTTTCCTTCGCACTGGCCGCAGTGCTGCCCACCGATCCGCCCGAACCATTGCCGCGCGCCATGCCCTCGCCGCCGCCGTTGCGGCGCTCGACCAGCCACAGGTCACGAAGGATCTCACCATTGTTCGGATTGACAATGATCTCGCGCTGTCCCTGCTCGCCTTCGGCCACAATCCGCGTGCGGCCCAGCCAGGTGCGTTCCCGCGAAATGCTCGTGAACCCCTGGGATTGCAGTTGCGCCACGATGTTCGCGGCAAAGACATCGGCAAAAGCCGGTGTCGCCCCCATCGCGCCTGCAACAAGCGCCCCCATGACTTTCCGTGCCATCATTCCTTACCCCCTCTAGGGCAAACCGCAGTCGAGCGGTTGTTAATTATTCCTACACGAAGCGGAGTCCGGCAAGGCCGGAACTCGTCTTTTTCATGGCATTTTCGTCCCGGGGCACAGCCACGGCTGAACCCTCACAACATGCCGATTGTGTCTTGCATGCCGCGCCCTGTGGCGGAATTGCCCTAAGGTTTAGGTCGCCGCCAAGGCCACCCATAACCCCCCATAAACCCAAGTTTAGAGGCAAGCCTCTGATTTATAACGAATATTGAAAGACACGCCATCCCGGCAGAAAAAGCCCCCGTTGCGCAGGCAACGGGGGCGACGTTCCGTCAGGCCGTGGCAGCGGCGCAAAGGCGCGAATCGCCCGCGCCGATCAGACCTTCATGTCCACGCCCAGATGCTTGGCCACCGTAAAAATGTCCTTATCTCCCCGCCCGCACATGTTCATCACGATGATATGCTCGCGCGGCAGGCTCGGGGCGATCTTCATCACATGGGCCAGCGCATGGCTGGGTTCCAGCGCCGGAATGATCCCCTCCAGCGCACAGGACAACTGGAACGCCTCCAGCGCCTCGGCATCGGTGATGCTCACATATTTCGCCCGGCCAATATCGTGCAGCCAGGCATGTTCCGGCCCGATCCCCGGATAATCCAGCCCCGCGCTGATCGAAAACCCTTCCAGGATCTGCCCATCTTCATCTTGCAACAGATAGGTCCGGTTGCCATGCAGCACGCCGGGCCGCCCGCCCGTCAGACTGGCGCAATGCTGCATCCGGTCGTCCACGCCCTTGCCGCCCGCTTCCACCCCGATGATGTTCACGGATGGATCATCGAGGAACGGATAGAACAGCCCCATCGCATTGGACCCGCCACCGATGGCCGCAATCACCGTATCCGGCAGCCGCCCCTCGCCCTCCTGCTCGGCCAGTTGCCAGCGCACCTCTTTCCCGATGATCGACTGGAAATCCCGCACCATCGCCGGATAGGGATGCGGCCCCGCCACCGTGCCGATGCAATAGAAGGTGTCGCGCACATTCGTCACCCAGTCGCGCAGCGCATCGTTCATCGCATCCTTCAGCGTCCCGCGCCCGGATGTGACGGGCACCACCTCCGCCCCCAGAAGCTTCATGCGGAACACGTTCGGCGCCTGCCGCTCCACATCATGCGCGCCCATATAGACCACGCATTTCAACCCGAACTTCGCGCAGACAGTGGCCGTCGCCACCCCGTGCTGCCCCGCGCCGGTCTCCGCGATGATCCGCGTCTTGCCCATGCGGCGCGCCAGGATGATCTGGCCCAGCACGTTGTTGATCTTGTGCGCGCCGGTATGGTTCAACTCGTCGCGCTTCATGTAGATCTTGGCGCCCCCCAGATGGTCGGTCATCCGCTCGGCGAAATAGAGCGGCGAAGGCCGGCCCACATAATGCTTCCACAGATCGTCCATCTCGGCCCAGAACGTCGGGTCCGTCTTGGCATGCTCATAGCGCTCTTCCAGTTCCAGGATCAGCGGCATCAGCGTTTCCGACACGAACCGCCCGCCAAAGATGCCGAACCGTCCGGCCTCGTCCGGTCCGGTCATGAAGCTGTTGATCCCATCCTCGGCCATGCGCGCCACTCCCCTATGTCTTCACACTCGATGTAGCGCCCTTGGCATGGACAGGGAAGGCGGAGTTTGACGCAAACTCCGCGCCGAAATCTGACGCAGATTTCGCCAGCCCCCGGCAGCCAACCGCCCCACCCGGAATTTGCGTCAAATTCCGCCGCGAATTCTGCGTCAGAATTCGCGCCCCCCTGAAGCTGACGCTTTCGTGATCGCGCCCCTGAAACCCTCGCGAAATCGCTTCGTAACTTCCCCTGCAAACAAGTGACAACAGGAGCTTTCCGATGAAAACCTTTACGACCGCGCTCACCCTTGGCCTCGCAGGCTTTGCGGGCATCGCTCAGGCCGAAACCGCATTGGGCCTGACCGGCGACCGCACGCTGGTGATGATCGACACCGCCACCGGCGCCGTGACCGGCAGCGTCGATGTGCAGGGCGTCGAAAGCCTCTTCGGCATCGACTACCGCCCCGGCAATGGCACGGTCGTGGGTGTGGCCACGGATTACCGCATCGTCACCATCGACCCCGCCACGGGTGCGACCACCGAAGTCGCCACCATCAACACGCCCTTCGCTTCGGTGGACGGACCGGTCATCGTCGATTTCAACCCGGCGGCGGACCGTCTGCGTTTCATGAACGGCACCGCCAATCACCGCATCCATCCCGATACCGGCGAAGCCACCGTGGATGGCGCGCTTGCCTATCTGCCCGATGACGCCAATGCCGGCGCCACGCCCATGATTGCCGCCGCCGCCTACACCAACAGCTACGGCAAGCCCGAGGCGACGGCGATGTACAACATCGACAGCGCCCTCTCGGCGCTGGTCCAGCAGGCCCCGCCGAATGACGGCACGCTGAAAACCATCGGCGCGCTCGGCGTCACGCTGGAAGGTCCGGTCGCGCTGGATGTCGCCACCACGGCGGATGGCACCAACACCGTCTGGATCGCCGCGCTGGGTGGCCTGCACCAGATCGACCTGGCCACCGGCGCGGTCTCGGGCACCATCGCGATCACCGGCACCGATCAGCCGATCCGCGACCTGACTGTCCTGCCCGCGATGTAAGGGCCCGCGATGTAACCCGACCAGACCCCGGGACGCTCCCGCCCGGGGTCAGCCCGCCGCCCGGACAAAGGCCGCGATCTTTGCGGCGTCCTTCTGTCCGGGCGCGCTTTCCACACCGGACGACACATCCACCTGCCGCGCATTGGTCAGCCGCACCGCCTCGGCCACGTTTTCCGCCGTCAGCCCCCCGGCCAGCATCCACGGCCGAAGCCACCGCCGCTGCGCCACCAGCCGCCAGTCGAAGGCCAGCCCGTTCCCCCCCGGCAGCGCCGCCCCCTTGGGCGGCTTCGCATCCACCAGAATCTGATCCGCCACCGTGCTGTAATCGAACAGCGCCGCCAGATCGCCCTCATCCGCCACACCCACCGCCTTCATCACCGGCAGGCCATAGCGCGCCCGCACCTCGGCCACCCGCTCCGGGCTTTCGTGTCCATGAAGTTGCAGCATGTCCAGCGGCACCCCCTCCACGATAGCATCCAGCGCGGCATCATCCGCATCCACCACCAGCGCCACCTTGGCCAGCCCGGGCGGCGCCGCCACCGCCAATGCCGCCGCCTGCACCACCGTCAGGTTGCGCGGCGACCGCTCAAAGAACACGAAACCCGCATAGGCCGCCCCCGCCGCCGCCACGGCGGCAACATCGGCCACGGTCCGCAGACCGCAGATCTTCACCCGCACATTGCCCATGACCCAGCCCGCCTAAATCGTCATCCAGCCTTCCGGGGCTTTTCGATCAGGCTCAGGATCTCATCCCCCGGCATGGTCTTCGAATCGCGCATCACTTCCATCTCGCGCTCCAGCCGGGCCAGTTCCTTGCCCCGCTGGCTCGCTGTCCTGCGATACTTGTGCTCGCGCAGCCATTCCCAGGTGAAGCCGATCATCACCCCCATCACCACACCGCCCAGAATCACCAGGAACAGCGGCAATTCCATCTGCCAGTTCACCCCGAACAGCGCTCCCACATCCTCAGGCAGGAACCGCACCGGCACCACCGTCCGGTTGGCCAGCGCCACCGTCAGCAGCAGCACCAGAAGCACGGCGATGAATACATAGCGAAGATAGCGCAGCATCGGGCATCCCCCTCGGGTCACGCCCGACTATCGCGCCCCCGACCCTGCCGCGCAAGGGAGGGCACGGGGGTTCAGGCCGAATTCCTCAGCCCTTGCCGTTCAGCCGGTCCCGCAACAGCTTGCCGGTCTTGAAGAAGGGCACCTTCTTGTCATCGACCTTCACCGCCTCGCCGGTGCGCGGGTTGCGCCCCACGCGGGCATCGCGCGACTTCACCGAAAATGCGCCAAATCCGCGCAGTTCCACACGGTCGCCCTTGGCCAGCGCCTCGATGATTTCCTCAAAGACCGTGTTCACGATCCGCTCCACATGCCGCTGCGTGAGGTGCGGGTTTTCATCCGCGATCTTCTGGATCAGTTCCGAACGGATCATCCAAGTCCCCCCTGTGGTGGCCGTTGGCCGGTCGCCACGCTGTTGTTTGGATTGGACTATAGGCGAAAAAACCAAGCACACAACGAAAACGCGCGCCACACAGCCAAAGCGCCCCTCCCTGCGACGCGCAAGCCATCGGGGTCGGCCATGGGAAGGGCATCTCGACCCCTGCCCCGCAAGAAAGAAGGCCCCGCCGAAGCGGGGCCTTCCCTGAAATCCGGTCGGAAAGGATCAGTTGTTGCCCTTCAGCGCCGCGCCAAGGATATCCCCCAGCGATGCACCCGAATCGGACGAACCGTACTGTTCCACGGCTTCCTTCTCTTCCGCGATCTCGCGCGCCTTGATCGACAGGCCCAAACGGCGGGTCTTGGGGTCGATATTGGTCACGCGCACATCGACCGAGTCGCCCACCTGGAACCGCTCGGGGCGCTGGTCGGCCCGGTCGCGCGACAGGTCCGAACGGCGGATGAACGACTTGGCGCCGTTATACTCCACCTCGATCCCGCCTTCCTCGATCGCGGTGACGACCACCGTCACGATGGAGCCGCGCTTCACGCCATCCACCGCATCGCTGAAGCTGTCCTCGCCCAGCGCCTTGATCGACAGCGAGATGCGCTCCTTCTCCACATCCACCTCGGTGACAGCGGCCTGCACCGTGTCGCCCTTGCGGTAGTTCTGGATGGCGTCCTCGCCGCGCTGATCCCAGGACAGGTCCGACAGGTGGACCATGCCGTCGATGTCGTTCTCCAGGCCGACGAACAGACCGAATTCGGTGATGTTCTTGACTTCGCCCTCGATCGTGGACCCGACCGGATGGGTTTCCGCGAACACTTCCCACGGGTTGCGCATGGTCTGCTTCAGGCCCAGCGACACGCGGCGCTTGGCGCTGTCGATCTCCAGCACCATCACATCCACTTCCTGCGAGGTGGAAACGATCTTGCCGGGATGCACGTTCTTCTTGGTCCAGGACATTTCCGACACATGGACCAGACCTTCGACACCGGCCTCCAGCTCAACGAAGGCGCCGTAATCGGTGATGTTGGTCACGCGGCCCTTGTGGACCGAACCCAGCGGATAGGCGCGCTCCACGGCATCCCACGGATCGGCCTGCAGCTGCTTCATGCCCAGGCTGATGCGGTGGGTTTCCTTGTTGATCTTGATGACCTGCACCTTGATCGTCTCGCCGATGGCAAGAATTTCCGACGGGTGGTTCACACGGCGCCAGGCCATGTCGGTCACATGCAGCAGGCCGTCCACACCGCCCAGGTCAACGAAGGCGCCGTATTCGGTGATGTTCTTCACCACGCCGTCGATGGTCTGGCCTTCGGTCAGGTTGCCGATCACCTCGGCGCGCTGCTCGGCACGGCTCTCTTCCAGGATCGCACGGCGCGACACGACGATGTTGCCGCGGCGACGGTCCATCTTCAGGATCTGGAACGGCTGCTTCATGCCCATCAGCGGGCCCGCATCGCGCACCGGGCGCACGTCCACCTGGCTGCCCGGCAGGAAGGCCACGGCGCCACCCAGATCGACGGTGAAGCCACCCTTCACGCGGCCAAAGATCGCGCCTTCGACGCGGGTCTCCGACGCATAGGCCTTTTCCAGACGGTCCCAGGCTTCTTCGCGGCGGGCCTTCTCACGGCTGATCTGCGCTTCGCCGCGGGCATTTTCCACGCGGTCCAGATAGACCTCAACCTCGTCGCCCACATTGATGTTGGGCTGTTCACCGGGGTTGGCAAATTCCTTCAGGTCGATGCGGCCTTCCATCTTGTAGCCGACATCAATGATGGCCTGGCCCGCCTCGATGGCGATGACCTTGCCTTTGACAACCGTTCCCTCTTCGGGGGTGTCAATCTCGAAGCTCTCCTTCAGAAGGGCTTCAAATTCTTCCATAGCGTTTTTCGCGCACATATGCAGTTCGTCCTTTGTCATGGTTTTCTGGCCATGCGGTTGGCTCCGCCGGTCTTTGGCTGGCCCCTTCGGAAAACCCCCACCGCCCCGGAAAACCGGCGCGGCCGCGACTCCACCGTCAGGATGGGGGGCCTATAGTCGCTCGGACGCAGGAAAACAAGCGCGAAGCGTCCCCACAGGCCGCTCGCCGCCCCATCCCCCCGTAGGACGGGGTTCACCCCGCCGTTGCGACTCGCACCGCGCCTCTCCCGCCCCCTCAAACCGCGAAGGCTGGCAGGAGGCCCCGGATCAGATCCGGGGCGCGGGATCACTGCCTGTGCACCCCCGCACCCTTAACCACGATTCCCATACCCACTCTGCCGGAATTTGTATGCACGCCCGTCTGCACGCCGCCCTGCACTGCCGTGCTGAACAGTCGCCAACGGCGACTCCCGCCAGAAAGCCTTGCATTTCAGCCGGTTAACCATGCCCGCCCCGCCGCCCGCGCCCACCCGGTCGCACACCATCCGCAACCGGCCGGTCAACTCCGCCCCCCGCGCGACGGCGGGATCAGCACGATCTTCCCGATATGCCGCTTTTCCTGAAACGCGACCTGCGCCTCGGCGATCCGTTCCAGCGGATAGGTCGCCGCCAGAACCGGTCGGATCTCGCCCCGCTCGACATAGGACACCAGATCGGGAAAGACGCCCGCATCCCAGGCCGTGCAGCCGATCAGCGCGATGTCCTTCAGATACATGTCGCGCAGGTCCAACTCCACGACTGGCCCCGCAATCGCCCCGGACGAAACATAGCGCCCGCCCCGCCGCAACAGCTTCAGCATCCCTGAAGGTTTTTCGACGTGGACCGCAGCGCAACAGTGGCCGCCGGGTGGTGGCGG